>JAESFV010000116.1_pt1 | contig 137165 bp, 122 predicted proteins | sample 9269471 | NCBI WGS metagenome assembly JAESFV01 (sample SAMN14502647, study PRJNA617108) | algae metagenome | isolation source: Symplocastrum torsivum CPER-KK1 and co-occurring heterotrophs from... | place: USA: Central Plains Experimental Range, Colorado | collected 2001-01-01
TGCAGGATGAAGATGCGGTCAATGGCGCGCGAGAGGATCGGGTTGACCTTGTACTCCTCGCAGGGCACCGAGAAGCACATGCGCAGGAAGTTCGAGGCGTAGTCGAGATCGTTCTTCGGGTACACGAAGGGCTGGCCGATCGAGTATTTATAGGCCATCGCCGCCAGCGTCGGGATCTTCGCGATCATCCGGATCGAGGCGATCATGCGCTGCTGCGGGTCGGAAATGTCGGTGCTGTCGTGGTAGAACGCCGACAGCGCGCCGACCGAGGCGACCAGCACGGACATGGGGTGCGCGTCGCGACGGAAGCCGTGGAAGAAGCGGCTCATCTGCTCATGCACCATGGTGTGGCGCGTGACGCGGTAGTCGAAATCGGCCTTCTGGGCGGCGGTCGGCAGTTCGCCGTAGAGCAGCAGGTAGCAGGTTTCGAGGAAGTCGCTTTCGGCCAGCTGTTCGATCGGGTAGCCGCGATAGAGAAGGACGCCCTCGTCGCCGTCGATATAGGTGATCTGGCTTTCGCAGGAGGCGGTGGAGGTGAAGCCGGGATCGTAGGTGAACTTGCCGGTCTGGCCGTAGAGCTTGGCGATGTCGATGACATCCGGCCCGATCGTGCCGTTCAGGATCGGAAGCTCCCAGCTTTCATCGCCAATGGTGAGCGTAGCGGATTTTGGCGCGTTGCTTTGGCTGGCGTCCATGCGGGGTCTCCCTGAACCTTGAGAACCGGATCTGAAACGGATCGCGTCTTTTGCGGGGGGCCGCGCCTGCCTTGCGGCAATGTGCAGCGGAGACCGGGGGGGTCCCACGGCGGCCCATGGTCAAAGTCGTAGCGGTTTCGATCCGCCCTCGCAAGCGCAGCGAAACCGCTCCCGCATTGCGGCCGGCAGGCCGGGCAGCCGCCTTTTCCAGCGTGCCCGGCTACCTCGGGGAAGGCGTCACGCCGGCGCGGAAGCACCCGTCTGGTCGGCGATCCGTGCCAAGCATTCCTCACGGCCGAGCACGCCGAGGACATCGAAAATGCCGGGCGAGGTGGTCTTTCCGGTCACGGCGGCACGCAGCGGCTGGGCCAGCATGCCGAGCTTCACCCCCTGCGCCTCCGCCACCGCCCGCACGGCGGCCTCGGTCTCGGTCGCGCTCCATTCCGCGACCTTGGCCAGTCCCGCCGCCGCCGCCGCGAGCAGGCGGCGCGCCTCGTCGGTCAGCAGGGCCTGCGCCTTCTCCTCCAGCGGCAGAGGCCGTTCCCGCCAGATATAGGCCGAACTTTCAATGAGTTCGAGCAGGGTCTTGGCGCGCTCCTTCAATCCCGGCATGGCGGCGAGCAGCTGGGCGCGGCGCTCGGGCGTCAGCGCGGCAGCGATGGCGGGGCCGTCGGGAATATGCGGCAGCAGGGCATCGATGGCCTCGATCAGCTCGGCATCGGGGGCCGAGCGGATATACAGGCCGTTGATGTTCTCCAGCTTGGCGAAGTCGAAGCGCGCCGCCGAGCGGCCGACCCGGTCGAGATCGAACAGGCGGGTCATCTCTTCGGTGGAGAAGATCTCCTGGTCGCCATGGCTCCAGCCGAGGCGCACGAGGTAGTTGCGCAGCGCGGCGGGCAGGTAGCCCATGGCGCGGTAGGCATCGACGCCCAGCGCGCCGTGGCGCTTGGAGAGCTTCGCCCCGTCCGGTCCATGGATCAGCGGGATGTGCGCCATCTTCGGCACCCCCCAGCCCAGCGCATGGTAGATCTGCGTCTGGCGCGCAGCATTGGTGAGGTGATCGTCGCCCCGGATGATGTGGGTGACGTTCATGTCGTGGTCGTCCACCACCACCGAGAGCATGTAGGTCGGGGTGCCATCGGAGCGAAGCAGGACGAGGTCGTCGAGGTCCTTATTGGGAATCACCACGCGGCCCTGGACGAGATCGTCGATGACGGTCTCGCCCTCGGTCGGCGCCTTCAGGCGGAACACCGGCTTGCGATCGGCCGGCGCCTCTGCCGGGTCGCGATCGCGCCAGCGCCCGTCATAGCGCGGCGGGCGGCCCTCCTTGCGGGCGGTCTCGCGCATCTCCTCAAGCTCCGCCGCGCTGGCGTAGCAGGGATAGGCGCGGCCGGCGGCGATCATCTGCTCCACCGCCTCGCGGTGCCGTTCGGCCCGGGCGAACTGGTAGATCACCTCGCCGGACCAGTCGATGCCGAGCCATTTCAGCCCATCGATGATGGCGTCGATCGCCTCCGGGGTGGAGCGCTGGCGGTCAGTGTCCTCGATGCGCAGCAGCATGGTGCCGCCCTTGGCGCGGGCATAGAGCCAATTGAACAGCGCGGTGCGGGCGCCGCCAATGTGCAGGAAGCCGGTGGGCGAGGGGGCGAAGCGGGTAACGACGGTCTCGGACATATCTCTTCCGTCTGCGCCGGAGGGACGGCGTCGAAGCATGGCGGGCGCGGAGCGTGCGTGTACCATAGGTGTGCGACGCGGGAAAAGCGGGCCTTCAGCCGGGGCTGGACCGCAGGGGCCGCGCACCGCGCGACAAGGCAGCAGGGCAGGGCAGCGAAACACGCGCAAGGGGCATCGGGGGATGCACGAGCCGCCGCAGCTGGGGCCGGGAGACGCGCCGCGTCCGCGCGCGCGGACGGCGGTGCTCGGCCAGCGACAGGCGAGGGGGCATCCCGACAAGTGGCGCCTGCCGGAACTGTCTCTGGCAGGGCTCTGGCAGGGCGCGGCGACGGCGCTGACGCGCGAACTCGACGACCGGCGCGGCTTCCTGTTCCTGCCGATCGGCTTCGCCGCCGGGGCCGCGCTCTATTTCGCCGCGCCGCAGGAGCCGCTGCCCTCTGCCGGTTTCGTGCCGGCCCTCGCCTTTGCCGGTCTCGCCCTTCTGGCGCGGGCGCGGCCCTTCGCCTTCCACCTGCTGGCGCTGCTGGCGGGGATCGCGGCCGGTTTCGCCGTGGCGGCGCTGCAGGTTCAGCTGATGGCGCATCCGGTGCTTGGGACGACGCTGAACGCGGTCGAGGTGCGCGGCTATGTCGAGGCGGCGGAACTGCGCCCGCGCGGCAGCCGCATCACCCTGGCCGTTACCGGGATGGAGCGCGCCCGGGTGGAGGTGCCGACGCGCGTTCGTGTGACGCTCGCCGGGCGCGAGCCGCCGGCGGTGGGCAGCCATGTGACGCTGCGCGCCACGCTCGGCCCGCCGCCCGGACCGTCCTATCCCGGCGGCTTCGATTTCGGCCGGGCGATCTGGCTCGATGGCATTGGCGCCACCGGCTATGCGCTCGGCCGACCGCAACTGAGCCCCGCATCTGTCGCGCCGCCGCCAGGGCTGGCCCTGACCACCTGGCTCGACGGCACGCGGCGCGCCATCGCGGCGCGCATCCGCGCGGCGCTGCCGGGGGAGGAGGGGGGCGTCGCGGTCGCCCTGGTCACCGGCTTGCGCGATGCGGTGCCGGAATCGATCGAGGAGAGCATGCGGATCTCCGGCCTGTCGCATGTGCTGTCGATCTCCGGCCTGCACATGGCGCTGGTGGCGAGCACCGTGTTCTTCCTGGCGCGGGCGCTGCTGGCGCTGATGCCGGATCTCGCACTCTACCGGCCGATCAAGGCCTGGGCGGCGCTGCCGGCCATGCTGTCCGCCAGTTTCTATCTCCTGCTCTCCGGGGCCGAGGTGCCGACCCAGCGCGCCTATCTGATGACCTTGCTGGTGCTCGCCGGCATCGTGCTCGGCCGGCCGGCGCTGACCCTGCGGACGCTGGCGGTGGCGGCGCTGGTGCTGCTGGTATTGTCGCCCCGGGCGGTGCTCGACCCCGGGGCGCAGATGTCGTTCGCCGCGACGCTGGGGCTGATCGCGGCCTATGAGCGCTTCGGCTTCCTCATCACCCTGCCCTCCGCCAAGGCGGGGCGCTGGCTCGGGCTGCCGGCGCGCTATGTCGTGGCGCTGGTGCTGGCCTCGCTGGCGGCGGGCCTGGCGACGGCGCCCTATGCCGCCTACCACTTCCAGCGGCTGGCGCCGCTCAGCCTGCTGGCCAATCTCGCGGCCATGCCGGTGGTGTCGTTCATCGTCATGCCGGCGGGACTTGCCGGCTCGATCCTGATGCCGTTCGGCTGGGACGATCCGGCCTGGCGGCTGATGGGCTGGGGCCTTGCCCGCATGCGCGACATTTCCGATCTGGTCGCCGCGCTGCCCGGCGCCGATCGCGGCGTGCCGGCGATGCCAGCGGCGAGCCTGGTGCTGGTCAGCCTCGGGCTCATCGTGCTGTGCCTTGCGCGCACAAGGCTGGTCCTCGTCGCGCCGTTACTGGCGCTCGCCGGCATCGTCACGGCCGCGACAGCGCCGCGTCCCGACCTTCTGGTCGATGCCGAGGCGCGCACGGTGGCGGTGCGGGGGAGGGACGGCGCGCTCGCCGTCATGGGCGACCGCGACACCGGGGTCGCCGGGCGCTTCGCGGTGGAGCAATGGCTGAGCGCGGACGGGCAGCGAGGGCGTTTCGGCGCCAAGGACCTGACCGCAGCGGCCGCCTGCGATCCGCTCGGCTGCACGCTTCCCCTGCCCGATGGGCGGCTGGTGGCTCTGTCCCGCGATCGGGAGTCGCTGGAGGATGACTGCCGCCTGGCGGCGGTGCTGGTGACGCCCTTCGCGCCGCCGCTCGACTGCGCGGCGACGGTGGTCCACCGCGACGCACGCACCGCCATTGGCGGTGTGGCCGGCACGTTGACGCCGGATGGCAGCCTTGCTCTCGCCAGCGCTCGCCCAGTACAGGGAACTCGGCCCTGGGAGCCGAAAACCCCGCGTCCGCCGCCGCTCGCTTCCCAGCCGGGCGGAGGTGCCTTCTCGTCGCCCGAGAGCAAAAAAACCTCCAGACAGGTCGCTACCCCGCCGCCCGGAGCCTCTGGCCTTGCCGAGGCGAATGCCGTGCCGCCCTTGTCCTCGCCCGAAACGGCGCCGGCCGACGGCGATCCTCAGTAACGGCGGAACAGGCCGACCAGCTTCCCCTGGATGCGCACCCGGTCCGGTCCGAAGATGCGGGTCTCATAGGCCGGGTTGGCGGCCTCAAGCGCCACCGAGGCGCCCTTGCGGCGCAGGCGCTTGAGCGTGGCTTCCTCGTCATCGATCAGCGCGACGACAATCTCGCCAGTGCTGGCGGCGTCGCATTTGCGGATCAGCGCCAGATCGCCATCGAGAATGCCGGCCTCAATCATCGAATCGCCGCGCACTTCCAGCGCGTAATGCTCGCCGCCCGACAGCAGTTCCGGCGGCATGCCGATGGTGTGGTCGCGCGACTGGATGGCGGAGATCGGCGTGCCGGCGGCGATGCGGCCCATGACCGGGATCGACACCACGCGGCGGTCCCCATCATCGTCCGAGGAGGGGCGTACCTTGCCGAGATTGCCCTCGATGACATTGGGGGAAAAGCTGCGGGCAGGCTTTGGCGGCTGCGCATCTTCCGGCAGGCGGACCACTTCCAGCGCGCGGGCCCGGTTCGGCAGGCGGCGGATGAAGCCGCGCTCTTCCAGCGCCGTGATCAGCCGGTGGATGCCGGACTTCGAGCGCAGGTCCAGTGCTTCCTTCATTTCCTCGAACGAAGGGGGCACGCCGTCCTGCTGGAGGCGTTCATTGATGAACAGGAGCAGCTCATGCTGTTTGCGGGTGAGCATCAAGAGAACCCCGTCTGCCGGCCGATGCCGGAACGAAACAAATCACGAACAAAGACTAGCCGTTCTTATTGTGTTCCACAATGGGTAAAGGGAGGCTAAACGCCCGCCGGGCCGCTGCAATCGTGCAGGTGGATGACGAATCGCGGCACCGGAGGCGCGCTTCGAGCCGCTGGCAGGGGGCGCTGGAGGTCCTCAGCAGAGCCCGGTGAATCGGTGGGGGCTGTCACAGCGTCTGGGCGTATTGCTCATAGGCGTCGTGGACGATGGCGATATGGTCGCGCATCGCGGCGGCCGCACCGTCGCGATCGCCACGCAGGATCGCGGTCGTCACCCGGTCATGCTCGGTGTGCGAGAGCGCCAGCCGTCCCAGTGCGCGGAACTGGGCGCGGCGGAAGGGCGAGAGCCGGCGGCGCGTGCCGAGCGTCAGCTCGATCAGATAGTCATTGTGGCTGCCGGCATAGATCGAGGTGTGAAAAAGTTCATTGGCCTCGCGATAGGCGGAGAAATCGCCCAGTCGCATGAGTTCGCCCATGTCGGCGTGCAGGCGTTCCAACTGCTGGCGCTCCGGCGGCGTCATGTTGAGCGCGCTGAGGCCGGCGCACAGCGCTTCCAGCTCGGCCATCACCTCGAACATGTTCTGCAGCCGCGCCACGCTGGGGCGGGCCACCACGGCGCCCCGATGCGGGCGGGCATCGACCAGGCCGGAGGCGACCAGCTCCCGCAGCGCTTCACGCACGGGGGTGCGCGACACGCCGAAGCGGGCGGCGAGGGCGGTCTCGTCCAGGGCGGTGCCGGGTGGCAGCGTGCCGCGCGTGATCTCGTCGGCCAGCTGCATGCGCAGCTCCTCGGCGCGCGTCACGCGCAAGGGGCGTGCGCCGGTGGGTCGTGCGCCGGTGGTTGGCCGATCGAGGGGCAGGCGGACAGGCAGCACCGACATGAGCAACACACGGATAGTCAGGCGCGCCCGAACAGCGGACGGCCGGTCGCATCTTTAGCCGCCGCGCCGGTCATCACCAAGAGGTCATAGGGGATCGTCGATCACGCTGACATGGGCGGCGACGACCTTCCAGCCATCGGGGGTCCGCATCCAGGTCTGCATCTGCCGGCCGACACGGCCGGGCGCCCGCCGGAACAGGGTGGAGGCCACTGCCATGTCGCGGCCATAGGTGGTGATGACGGTGCCGTCCAGCGCGCGCTCCAGCCCGGCGGGTGAACGCGCGGCGCGAAAAGCGCGGATGGCCTCAATGCCATAGAGGTTCTCAGCCCCGCCATAGCGGATGGTGCGGCCATCGTCCCAGAACAGCGCGTCGAGTTCGGCCACATCATTGCCGACCAGCGCCCGCTCATAGCGTTCGAAGGCGGCGCGCACCTCGGCCATCACCTCGGGAAGATCGATCTCCATGCGCGGCCCCTCATTTCGCTGGTGAAGGCCTGAGCACACAGGCGCGCGGTGGCGGCGTCAATCCTCCAGCCGCAGAATCTCGCACATCTCGCCGGCCGCGGCCGCCGGGGCGTGCGGGCGGCGGACGAGGAGGACATCGGCGCGGGCGAGATTGCGCAGCATGGAGCTGTCCTGCACCGGCAGCGCCCGCACCAGCGGCACGCCCTCGGCATGGCCGACGATCTCCGCCCGCTGGAAATCCATGCGCTGCTCGTTCGCCTTCACATCCCCCGCCAGCCGCGCCGGCTCCAGCTCGGGATGCGCCGGCACCGCCAGCCCCTGCAGCGCCTTGATGAGTGGCACCAGGAACAGCAGCGCGCAGACATGGGCCGAGACGGGGTTGCCGGGCAGGCCGAGTACCTGCGTGCGCGTCGCGGCAGAGCGGCCGAACATCAGTGGCTTGCCGGGACGCAGCGCGATGCGGTGGACCGCGAGGTCGACCCCTTGGGCGGTGAGGGCCGGGGCGATCAGGTCATGGTCGCCGACCGAGGCGCCGCCCGTCGTCACCAGCACGTCGAAGCCGCCATCAAGGGCGGCGCGCACGCCCGCCTGTGTGGCCTCCATCGTGTCAGGCAAGATCCCAAGGTCCGTCACCTCAGCCCCGGCGGCGCGGGCCAGCGCGGCGACCGAATAGAGATTGGAGACGATGACCTGGTGCGCGGCGGCGCCTGATCCGGGGCGCACCAGCTCGTCGCCGGTGGAGAGCATGGCGACGCGCGGGCGGCGGGCGACGCTTACCGTGTCGACATCGCCGGCCGCGACCAGCGCGAGGTCGCGCGCCCGCAGGCGGTGACCGGGCGCCAGCAGCACCTCGCCGGCGGCGAAGTCGCCCCCGGCGCGGCGGATGTGGCGGCCGGGCGTGGCGGCCTCCGTCACCGTGACGCTGTTGCCCTCCCGGCGCGTATCTTCCTGGATGATGATGGCGTCGGCGCCTTCCGGCAGCACGGCGCCGGTGAAGATGCGGACCGTGGTGCCGGGCGCGACGCGGCCGGCAAAAGGCCGACCGGCGGCGGATTCGCCGATGAGGGTCACGATGGCGGGCACCGTGGTGGCGTCCTGTGCCCGCAGGGCGTAGCCGTCCATGGCGGAGACATCGGCGCCCGGCGTGGTGCGGCGGGCGATCACCGGGGCGGCAAGCACCCGGCCGGCGGCCTGCTCCAGCGGGGCGGTCTCGCTGCCCAGCGATGTGGCGGTGGAGAGCAGGAGGGCCAGCGCCTCCTCAACCGGCATCAGCGCCATGGCTTTCTCCTCAGTCCGCCTGCCAATGGCCGGAGCGCCCGCCGGACTTTTCCAGCAGCCGCACCTTCTCGATCCGCATGAAGCGATCGACCGCCTTGGCCATGTCATAGACGGTGAGGCAGGCGACGGTGACGGCGGTCAGCGCTTCCATCTCCACCCCGGTCTGGCCGCTGGTGCGGACCGTGGCGCGGACGACGAGGCCGGGCAGGGCCGGGGCGGGCTCGATCTCCACCGCGACCTTGGAGAGCAGGAGGGCGTGGCAGAGCGGGATCAGCTCATGGGTGCGCTTGGCGGCCATGATGCCGGCGAGGCGGGCGGTGCCGATCACGTCGCCCTTCTTGGCGTTGCCGGAGAGGATGAGGTCAAGCGTCTCCGCCCGCATCACCACCTCGCCTTCGGCCACCGCAACGCGATCCGTGACCTGCTTGTCGGCGACATCGACCATGTTGGCGGCGCCGGCGGCGTCGAGATGGGTCAGGCGGGGCGCGTCGGACATGGCTCAGCCGGCCGCGCGCGCGTGCAAGGTGGGGGCGAGCAGGGCGCGCGTCGCGTCCGCCACATCCGCCTGCCGCATCAGGCTTTCGCCGACGAGAATGCAGTCGATGTTCACCTGCGCGAGGCGGGCAATGTCGTCCGGCGTGAAGATGCCGCTCTCGCCGACGATGACACGGTCGGCCGGGATGCGCGGGGCGAGGCGCTCGGACGTTTCCAGCGTCACCTCGAAGTTGCGTAGGTTGCGGTTGTTGATGCCGACGAGCCGCGCCGGCAGCTTCAACGCGCGGTCGAGCTCGGCGTCGTCATGCACCTCCACCAGCGCGTCCATGCCGAGGCCATGCGCGGTCTCGACAAGGTCGAGCGCCAGCGAATCGTCGACCGAGGCCATGATGACGAGGATGCAGTCCGCGCCCCAGGCGCGCGCTTCGAACACCTGGTAGGTGTCGTAGAGGAAATCCTTGCGCAGCGCCGGCAGCGCGCAGGCGGCGCGGGCGGCGACGAGGAACTCCGGCGCGCCCTGGAAGGAGGGGCCGTCGGTGAGCACGGACAGGCACGCCGCGCCGCCGGCCTCATAGGCCTTCGCCAGCGCGGGCGGGTCGAAATCGGCGCGGATCAGCCCCTTGGAGGGGCTGGCCTTCTTGATCTCGGCGATCAGGGCGGTGGTGCCGGCGGCGATCTTCGCCTCGATCGCCTTGAGGAAGCCGCGCGCCGGGGACTGCGCTTCGGCAGAAGCGCGCACCCCGGCGAAAGGCCGCTCGCGTTTGGCGGTGGCGATCTCCTCGCGCTTATAGGCGCCGATCTTCTCCAGAATGTCGGCCATGCCGGGCTCCTATTCCGCCGCCGCCAGGGCGGAGGCCGCGACCAAACGGTCTAGCGCCGCCGCCGCATGGCCGCCCGTCAGGCTGGCGCGGGCCAGTTCCAGCCCGGCGCCGAGTTCGTCGACTTTGCCGGCGACGACCAGCGCGGCGGCGGCGTTGAGCAGGGCGACATCGGCATAGGCGCTCGGCTCGCCATTGAGGACGGCGCGCAATGCCAGCGCATTGGCCGCGCCGTCGCCGCCCTTCAGTGCTTCCGGCGTGGCGCGGGTGAGGCCGAACGTCTCCGGCGCGATCTCGAAGCTGCGAATGGCGCCGTCCTTCAGTTCGGCGACATGGGTCGGGCCTGTCGTGGTGATCTCGTCGAGGCCATCGGAGCCATGGACGACCCAGGCGCGGGTCGAGCCGAGCGTGCGCAGCACCTCGGCGATGGGCTCGACCCAGCCGCGGGCGAACACGCCGACCATCTGTCGGGTGACGCCGGCCGGGTTGGACAGCGGGCCGATCAGGTTGAAGATGGTGCGCGTGCCCATTTCCACCCGGGTCGGGCCGACATGCTTCATCGCCGGGTGATGGGCAGGGGCGAACATGAAGCCGATGCCGGCCTCGCTGATGCACCGGGAGATGGCGGCCGGCGTCAGGTCGATGGTGACGCCCAGCGCCATCAGCACGTCGGCGGCGCCAGACTTGGAGGAGAGCGCGCGGTTGCCGTGCTTGGCCACCGGCACGCCTGCGCCGGCGACGATGAAGGCGGCGCAGGTGGAGATGTTGTAGGAGCCGGAGGCGTCACCCCCGGTGCCGACCACGTCCACCGCGTCGGCCGGCGCGTCCACCCGCAGCATCTTGGCGCGCATGGTGGAAACGGCGCCAGCGATTTCCTCGATCGCCTCGCCGCGTACCCGCAGCGCCATGAGGATGGCGCCGATCTGCGAGGGCGTCGCCTCGCCGGACATCATCACGTCGAAGGCGGCGGCGGCTTCCGCCCGCGTCAGCGTGGTGCCGGTCGCCAGCTTGCCGATGATGGGCTTGAGGTTGTCCATGTGGCCCTGCGTCCCCGCCTGTTGTGCCGCGCTCACGCCGCCCGCTTCCGGCCGGGGCCGGCATTCCAGGCGCGCGCGAGGTCGAGGAAGTTCTTGAGGATGGTCCGGCCGTGCTCGGAGGCGATGCTTTCCGGGTGGAACTGCACCCCGTGCACGGGAAGCGTCTTGTGCGAAAGGCCCATGATGAGCCCGTCATCGGTCTGGGCGGTGACGGCGAGCGCGTCGGGCAGCGTGTCGCGCTTCACCACCAGCGAGTGGTAGCGCGTTGCCCGCAGCGTGCCGTTGATGCCGTGGAAGACGCCCTCATTGCTGTGGCTGATGTTGGAGAGCTTGCCGTGAATGGGCTGCGGCGCGCGCACCACGTCGCCGCCGAACACCTGGCCGATGGCCTGGTGGCCCAGGCACACGCCGAACACCGGCACGCCCTCGGCCGCCGCCCGCGCGATCAGCGCGCAGGAAATGCCGGCCTCGTTCGGCGTTGCCGGCCCGGGCGAGATGACGATGGCCTCGGGCTTCAGCGCCATCGCCTCGTCGACGGTGAGGGTGTCGTTGCGGCGCACCTCGACCTCGGCGCCGAGGCCACCGATATAGTGGACGAGGTTCCAGGTGAAGCTGTCGTAATTGTCGATGAGCAGGATCATCGTGCGTCCATCCGCCGGCCTGATGCGGCTGTGAAAAGGTCTAGGTTGTGTTCCGGCGCGGGGTCAAGCCGCACCGTCCGGCGATCGTCTCTATCGCCAGCCCCGCCATCGCGCGTGACGCCGCTCCCCGCTCATGGCCTCACTGCCCCCGGCCGGCCCGGGCGGCGAAGCGCACGGCTTCCTCGCCGGCGCGGAACAGCGCCTTGGCCTTGTTGACGCATTCCTGCAATTCGCTCTCGGGCACGGAATCATAGACGATGCCGGCCCCGGCCTGCACATACATCCGCCCGTCCTTCACCACGGCGGTACGCAGCACGATGCAGGTGTCCATCTCGCCATCGGCACCGAAATAGCCGATGGCACCGGCATAGATGCCGCGCTTGTCGCGCTCCAACTCGTCGATGATTTCCATTGCCCGCACCTTCGGCGCCCCCGAGACGGTGCCGGCCGGAAAGCCGGCGGCGAGGGCGTCGAGCGCGTCCCGGCGCGGGTCGAGCGTGCCCTCGACATTGGAGACGATGTGCATGACCTGGCTGTAGCGCTCGACAAAGAAGCTGTCGGTGACATGCACCGAGCCGATGGTGGCGACGCGGCCGACATCGTTGCGGCCGAGGTCCAGCAGCATCAGGTGCTCGGCGCGCTCCTTCGGGTCGGCGAGGAGTTCCTCCTCCAGCGCCTTGTCCTCATGCGGGGTGGCGCCGCGCCGGCGGGTGCCGGCGATGGGGCGGATGGTCACGGTGTCGGCGCGCAGGCGCACAAGAATTTCCGGGCTGGAGCAGACCAGCGAGAAGCCGCCAAAGTTGAAATAGACCAGGAACGGCGCCGGGTTGATCCGCCGCAGCGCCCGGTAGAGCGAGAAGGGCGGCAGGTTGAACGGCGCTTCGAAGCGCTGCGACAGCACCACCTGGAAAATGTCGCCGGCGCGGATGTACTCCTTGGCCCGCTCGACCATGTCGAGATAGGCGGCCGGCTCGGTGTTGGACTGCGGCTCCACCGCCTGGTGGAAGGCGTCTTCGGAGGGCAGGTTGGGCAGCGCGCTGTCGAGCGCGGCCACCACCTTCTCCAGCCGCACGCGCGCCGCCTCATAGGCCGCCGCCGCCGGCACGCCGGGATCGGGACGCACCGGGGTGACGACGGTGATCTCGTCGCGCACGGCGTCGAACACCACCATGACCGTCGGGCGGATGAAGATGGCGTCGGGCACGCCGAACACGTCCGGCTTGGGCGCTGGCAGGCGCTCCATCTGCCGCACCATGTCATAGCCGAGATAGCCGAACACGCCCGCCGCCATCGGCGGGGCGCCTTCCGGCAGATGGATGCGCGATTCCTCGACCAGCGCCCGCAGCGCCAGCAGCGGCGGCTGCGCGCAGGGCTCGAAGGCCTCAGAATCGGTGGCGGCGCGGCGGTTGATCTCGGCGCGGTCGCCATGGCAGCGCCAGATCACGTCCGGGTCGATGCCGATCATCGAGTAGCGCCCGCGCGTGGCGCCGCCCTCGACCGATTCGAGCACGAAGCTGTTGGGCCGCTCGCCGGCGATCTTGAGGAAGGCCGAGACCGGGGTTTCGAGATCGGCGATCAGCGTGGTGGTGACGACCTGCGCCTCGCCGCGCTGATAGGTGGCGGCGAAGGCGTCCGCTTCAGGAGTGAGACTCATGACCCGCGATCGCCTCAGTTCACCGCGTCGGTGCCGACGATCTGGTCGAGCGCGGCGCGGTTGATGCGGGCGCCGAGGCGCGTCTGCAGCTCGACCAGATACTCGGTCATCAGGTCGTTCTGCAGGTTCTGACGCAGGTCGGAAACCAGCTTCTCATCGGTGGCGGCCGTCGTGCTGGGCACGGTGGCGCGCAGCACCTGGAACAGCAGGCGGCTCTCGCCGGCCTCCGCCATCGCGCTGCCGACCCCGCCCTCGGGCGTCTCGAACACGGCGGCCATGATGTCCTGCGGCACGCCATCGGCGGTGCGGCCACGGCGCAGGCCATTGGCGGCGCGCAGTTCGAGCCCGGCCTCGGTCACGGCCTGGTCGAAGGGGGTGCCGGCGGCGATCTTCGCCTTGATCTCCTCGACCCGCGCGTCGAGCGCCTGGGCGGCCTGGTCCTGCTTCCAGCGGTCGAGCACCTGGGCGCGGGCTTCCTCGAAGGAACGCTCGCGCGGCGGGGTGATCTCGTCGACCTGGTACCAGACATAGCCGCCATTCTGCGGCAGCTGGACCGGGTCGTTCTCCGCCCCGACCTCAGAGGCGAAGGCGCCGCGCAGAACCTCCGAGCGGGCCGGGAAGGAGGCGATCGCGGTGCCGTCGGGCGCCTGGCCCTGGACGCTGGTGTCGAAATTCTGCAGCGCGATGCCGACCTTGCCGGCGATCTCGGCCAGCTGGGCGCCGCCGGCGCGGTCATCCTCGATGCTGTCATAGGTGGTCAGCATCGCCCGGCGGGCGGCGTTGACCTGCAGCGCGGCGCGAATCGCCGGCGCCACCTCCGCCAGCGGCTGGACGCTGCCCGGGGTGATGGCGCCGATATGGACGATGACCGGGCCGAAGCGGCCGGCAATGACGCCGCTGGTGCCCTCGGCCGGGAGCGAGAAGGCGGCATCGGCGACCTGGCGGTCGATGATGTCGGCGCGGGAGACGTTGCCGAGGTCGACATCTTTGGCGCTCAGCTTGCGCTCGGTGACGATGTCGGCGAAGGGCGTGCCGGCGGCAATGCGCGCGGCGGCGGCATCGGCTTCGTCCTGCGAGGGGAAGACCAACTGCTGGACGACGCGCTTTTCCGGCGTGCCATAGGTGGAGAGGTTGGCGTTGTAGGCGGCCTCGACCTCGGCGTCGGAGACCGACTCGCTCGATGCCAGCGCTTCGGGGGTGAGCACCAGCACGCCGATCTTGCGGAATTCCGGCGCGCGGAAGGCGACCTTGCGCGCCTCGAAGAACTTCTGCAGCTCCTCGTCCGAGGGATCGGCCGGGGCGGTAAGGGCGGCGGGGGTCAGCATCGCGTAATTGACCGAGCGCTCTTCGCCCTCATAGCGGGCAAGGGCATCCTTGAGTACCTGCGGCACCTCGACGCCGCCGCCGAGCGACTGGATCAGCTGCTGGCGCAGGGCGAGCCCGCGTTCGGCCGCGACGAAACGGGCCTCGGTGAAGCCGTTGGAGCGCAGGAGCTGGTTGAAATAGGCGGGATCAAAGCTGCCGCTCGGGCCGTGGAAGGCCGGGTTGGCCTGCACCCGCCGCGCGATCTCCTCATCGGAGAGCGCCAGGCCGAGCGACTTCGCCTGGTCGTTGAGCGCCGCCTCGGCGAGCTGCTCGTTCAAAAGCTGGTCGGGAATACCGAAGGCGCGTGCCTGGTCGGGCGTGATGCCGCGCTTGAGCTGCTGGCTGATCTGCTGGAGCCGCTCCTGATAGGCCTGGCGGAATTCCGGCACGGTGATCTCGCTGTCGCCGATCGTCGCCAGCGTCTGGCCGCCGAAGCCGCGAAACACATCGGCGATGCCCCAGACCGCGAAGCTGAGGATGAGGAGACCCATCAGGATCTTGGCGACAATTCCGGTAGAGCTCTTGCGCAGCGACTCAAGCATTTCATTCTCGTCTGGCGTCGGACGGGCAACGGCCCGGGGCGCGAAAGGCGCGCATAATAGGGAGGCGTCCCCGCCGCCGCAACGGCACTGATGCGCCCTTTCTGCAACGAAAGCCGCTGCGCCGGCGCACCCGGTCTGTTATGAGGCGATGGCGCGGAGCTTTACAGTGCAGGAGCTTGGAACGGTATGAAGATGCGTCGTCCGCTGGTCGCCGGCAATTGGAAGATGAACGGCCTGACGGCCTCGCTCGCCGAGTTCGGTCGGATCGTCCAAGGATATGACGGCGCGCTAAAGGCCAAGGCCGACCTGCTGGTGTGCCCGCCGGCGACGCTGCTCGCCGCTTTTGCCGCCGGTCGGGGCGATGTCGGCATCGGCGGTCAGGATTGCCATGCCAAGCCGTTCGGTGCCCATACCGGCGATATCGCCGCCGAGATGCTGGCCGATGTTGGTGCCAGCGCCGTGATCGTCGGCCATTCCGAGCGCCGGCAGGACCATCGCGAGAGCAACAGTCAGGTGCGGGCCAAGGCCGAGGCGGCCCGCCGTGCCGGGCTCGTCGCCATCGTCTGCGTCGGCGAGACGCGGGCCGAGCGCGAGGCGGGGCAGGCGCTGGATGTGGTGCGTGGCCAACTGGAGGGCTCGATTCCCGACGGCGCCACGGCGGGCGACCTCGTGGTCGCCTATGAGCCGGTGTGGGCGATCGGCACCGGCCTGACACCGACCAATGACGACATCGCCGAAATGCACTCGGCGCTGCGGGCCGCGCTCATGGCCCGCTTCGGCGCGGAGGGCGAGGGGTTCCGCCTGCTCTACGGCGGCTCCGTGAAGCCGGACAATGCCACGGAGATTCTCGCCGTGGCCGATGTGGATGGCGCTCTGGTCGGCGGCGCGAGCCTCAAGGCCGAGACTTTTCTCGCCATCGCCCGCGCCTATCTCTAGGCGCAGCGCGTCCTTCCGGTGCGCGGCGAGGGGTGTTCGTCCTCCGGCGTAGGCGCGGTGGCTGGAAACCCCGGCCGCAATCGTGTAGGAACGCGCCCAAAGATGGCGGCGCGTCGAGTCCGGGACAGGGCTCGTGCGCCGCTGCATGAGCATTTTGAAGGCGTCAGATGCAAACCGTACTCATCGTCATCCATCTCATGGTCGTGCTGGCCCTGATCGGCGTGGTGCTGATTCAGCGTTCCGAAGGGGGCGGCCTCGGCATCGGTGGTGGCGGCGGCGGGGGAGGCGGCGGTGGCGGCTTCTTCAGCGCGCGCGGCACGGCCAATGTGCTGACCCGCGCCACGGCGGTGCTCGCCGGGATGTTCTTCATCACCAGCCTGTCGCTCACCATTCTGGCTGGCTGGGGCCGTGGCCCGACCACCATCTTCAATGCGCCGACGGCGGTGCCGGGCGTGCCGTCGGCCCCCGCGCCGGGCAGTTCGGTGCTCGACCAGCTCAATGCCGCCCAGCCCGCGCCGCCGGCAGCCCCGGCCGCGCCGCAGGCTCCGCAGTCGCAGTGACATCGACGCCGCGTCGGACCTTCCCGGCGCGGCATTCGGTTTAGCCACAGGCGAGCGCCCGTTCGGCAAGGCGGGCCCTCGTCGAATCGCGTTTTTGCCGGTAGAAACCAAATTCCATGGCGCGCTACATCTTCATCACCGGCGGCGTCGTGTCCTCGCTTGGCAAGGGCCTCGCCTCCGCCGCACTCGGTGCATTGCTGCAGGCCCGTGGGTACAAGACCCGGCTGCGCAAGCTCGACCCCTATCTGAACGTCGATCCGGGCACGATGAGCCCGTATCAGCACGGCGAGGTCTTCGTCACCGATGACGGCGCCGAGACCGATCTCGACCTCGGTCACTATGAGCGCTTCACCGGCCGTCCCGCGACCAAGCAGGACAACATCACCACCGGGCGCATCTACCAGGACATTCTCACCAAGGAGCGGCGCGGCGACTATCTCGGCGCCACCATCCAGGTGATTCCGCACGTGACCAACGCCATCAAGGACTTCGTACTGTCCGGCAATGAGGGCTATGATTTCGTGCTGGTGGAGATCGGCGGCACGGTCGGCGACATCGAGGCGATGCCGTTCCTCGAGGCGATCCGCCAGATCGGCAACGATCTGCCGCGCAAGCACTGCATCTATATCCACCTCACTTTGCTGCCATTCATCCCTTCCGCCGGCGAATTGAAGACCAAGCCGACCCAGCATTCGGTGAAGGAACTGCGCTCGATCGGCATCGCGCCGGACATTCTGCTCTGCCGCACCGACCGCGAGATTCCGCGCGAGGAGCGCCGCAAGCTCGGCCTGTTCTGCAATGTGCGCGAGAGCGCCGTGATCGAGGCCCGCGACGCCGACAGCATCTATGCCGTGCCCTCCGCCTACCACGAGGCCGGGCTCGACACGGAAGTGCTGGCCGCCTTCGGCATCGAGCCGGCGCCGGAGCCGGACCTGACGCGCTGGAAGCGGGTCGAGGCGGGTATCCGCAACCCGGAAGGCTCCGTCACCATTGCCATCGTCGGCAAGTATACGGGGATGAAGGACGCCTATAAGTCGCTGATCGAGGCACTGACCCATGGCGGGCTCGCCAACAATATGCGGGTCAATCTCGACTGGATCGAGAGCGAGATCTTCGAGCGCGAGGACCCCTCGCCCTTCCTCGAACATGTGCACGGCATTCTCGTGCCGGGCGGCTTCGGCCAGCGTGGCGCCGAGGGCAAGATCCGCGCGGCGCAGTTCGCCCGCGAGCGGCGCGTGCCCTATCTCGGCATCTGCTTCGGCATGCAGATGGCGGTGATCGAGGCGAGCCGCAATCTCGCCGGTGTCGACAAGGCCAATTCGACCGAGTTCGGCCCCACCGACGAGCCGGTGGTCGGCCTGCTCACCGAATGGCTGCGCGGCAATGAGCTGGAGCGGCGCGGCCTCAGCGGCGATCTCGGCGGCACCATGCGGCTCGGCGCCTATCCCGCGGCTCTGGCCGAGGGCAGCCGTGTGGCCGAAATCTATGGCGACACCACGATTTCCGAGCGTCACCGCCACCGCTACGAGGTCAACATGGCCTATCGCGAGCGGCTGGAAGCCTGCGGCATGCTGTTCTCCGGCCTGTCGCCGGACGGGCTGCTGCCGGAAATCATCGAATATCCCGACCATCCCTGGTTCGTTGGCGTGCAGTTCCATCCCGAACTGAAGTCGCGCCCGTTCGAGCCGCACCCGCTCTTCGCCTCCTTCATCGGCGCAGCGGCGGTGCAGAGCCGGCTGTTTTGAGCCTGCGGGCGCGCCGGCGGCGCGCCCCGGCCGTCCGGAATCTGTCTTTCCGATCAATAGGTTGGGCCGTTGTCCTGGCAGGCTGAGTCAGCCTGTCGTGGGCGGGCTTGCTGTGAACGGCCGCCGCCGGCGTCAGTCGAGGCTGGATTAACCGGCTGCCGCCGTGCTCTCATGGCGCGGTGGGGAAATCAGGCCGGGGCCTCGCGTGCCGGCCGAACGGGGAGAGGTGCTGGTGGAGCGCGGTCTTGATCACGTCGTCCATGTCGTCCGCGATCTGGAGGCGGCCGGCGAACTCTACGACATGCTGGGCTTCACGGTCGGCACCCGCAATCGCCATCCCTGGGGGACCGATAACCGGATCATCCAGCTGCCGGGCTTCTTCGTCGAGCTGCTTGAGATCGCCGAACCGGACCGTATTCCGCCACGGGGCGAGGCGAGCTTTTCCTTCGGCGCCTTCAACCGCGACTTCCTGGCCGAGGTCGGGCCCGGCCTGTCCATGCTGGTGCTGGAGGGGCGCGACCCCGCCGGCGACAAGGCGGAATTCGACGCGGCCGGCTTCGGCGGGCTCGATCTGTTCGATTTCGAGCGCGAGGGCAAGCGGCTGGACGGGACCGAGGTCAAGGTCGCCTTCTCGCTGGCCTATGCCCGCGACCCCGCCTCGCCGCATGCCGGCTTCTTCACCTGCCAGCAGCGCTACCCCGAGAATTTCTGGTCGCCGGACCTGCAGCGCCACATGAACGGCACCAATGGCGTGGTCGGCGTGGTGTTCACCGCCGCCGACCCGGCCGCCCATACCGCCTTTCTCAGCGCCTTCGCCGGCAGCGAGGCGCGCCGGGCGGTGGATGGCTGGTACATCGTCAAGACCCCGCGCGGCGACATCGACGTGATGAGCGACGCGCTGTTCACCCAGCGCTTCGGCGCGGCGGCACCGGCCGGGCCGGGGCTGCGCCTCGCCGCCGTGCGCTTCGCGGTCGGCGAAATGGACCGGCTGCGCCGGCGGGTCTCCTCCTCGCGCATGTCGGTGGAGGATATCGAGGGCGTGGTGGTGGTCGGCCCGAAGGCCGCGCTCGGGGCAACGCTGGTGTTCGAGGCCGCGCGCTAGAACCTGCTCAATCGGCAGAAAACAAAAGCCCCGGAATCGCTTCCGGGGCTTTTTTCATGTCGCCTGCGAAGCGGCGGCCGGGCGAGGCCTCAGCCGATCTTCTCCGGAATCACCTGCGGCTGCGCGGTACGGCCCGGCAGCAGCGCCAGCGCGCGGCCGCGCAGGGCGCTCCAGGTGGCGAAGGAATTGAGGGTTGACCCCTCAAGCCAGCCAATGCCGGCTGCCGCCAGGAAGGGCAGGCTCTGGATGGCGAGGGCGAGGGCGAACAGGTCGACCTCCACCACGGCGTGCCAGTTGGTCAGGCGCAGGCCCACCGCCGAGAGCATCAGCCCGGCACCGATGATCGCCTCCGGCAGGGCCGGGAAGGCACGGGCGGCATCGGCCAGCCACGAGCCCTTGGCGGTGCGGGCGAAGGCGAGGTCCTTGTAGCGGAAGCTGTCATAGACCGCCTTGGCGACGGTGAACTGCACCGCCATCGCCGCAAAGGCCGCGCCCAGCATGCGCACCGGCGTCGTCGCCACCCGCAGCCGGTAGAGGGCGATGAAGTGCAGGAGATAGATGCCGAAGCAGAACACGATCGGGATGGTGAGGATGCGCTGCGGCACGGCGATGCCGAGCCCGAGCACGAAGGGCACCCAGAGCAGCGACAGGATCGCCACCAGCGCGCCGACGCTCTCCGAGCCGAGCCAGCTGACCCAGCCGATGCTGAACTCGCGGCGCTGCGCCGGGGTGAGGCGGGTGCCGGCATTGGGCAACATGCGGCGCCAGTGCTTCTTGATGATCTGCATGCCGCCATAGGCCCAGCGGTGGCGCTGCTTCTTGAACGAGGCGAAGTCGTCCGGCAGCAGGCCCCAGCCATAGCGGGTGCTGGTGTAGTGGCTCTTCCAGCCGCGCTCGACGATGGCGAGGCCGAGATCTGTGTCCTCGCAGATCGTGTCGCTCGACCAGTCGCCGGCTTCGACCATGGCGGCGCGGCGCATCAGGCACATGGTGCCGTGCACGACGATGGCGTCATGCTCGTTGCGCTGGACCATGCCGATGTCGAAGAAGCCGGCATATTCGGTGTTCATCGCCTCGTGCAGCAGGCTGCGGTCGGCGTCGCGATGATCCTGCGGCGCCTGCACGATGCCCACCGTCGGGTCCTCGAAGGTGGGGACGAGGTCCATCAGCCAGTTGGCATCGACGACATAGTCGGCGTCGATGATGCCGATGATCTCGGCATCCGGCGCGGTCTGCAGCATGGCGGCGCGCAGGGCGCCGGCCTTGAAGCCCGCCACCTTGGGCAGGTTGATGAACTTGAAGCGCTCGCCGAGCGTGCGGCAATGGGCCTCGATCGGCTCCCAGAACGCCGGGTCCGGCGTGTTGTTGATGATGACCAGGCACTCGAAATTCGGCCAGTTGAGCCGCGCGACGCTGTCGAGCGTCTGCTTCAGCATCTCCGGCGGTTCCTTGTAGGCCGGGATGTGGATCGAGACCTTGGGCGTGCGCGAGGGCGCGGTCACATTGTCGCAGCGCAGCAGGCGGCGCGGGGTGCGGCCGAAGGCGATGGTGGCCAGTTCCTCCACCCGGTAGAGCATCACCACGACGAGCGGCACCAGAAGCACCAGGCAGACCACCATGGTCACCATGTTGCCACCGACGACGTAGTGGGTCAGCCAGTGATCGGTGACGGTGGCGATCCAGGCGCCGACGAGGTTGGCCGCGCCGACCATCACCAGCGCCTGCGTCAAGGTCAGGCGGGCGAAGCGGAACACGGGGAGCGAGAAGGCGATGCCGAGCAGCAGGGCGATGGCGGCGGTGGCGGTGTAGGTCGAGGGCGTGATCGGGCCGGCGAGCGGGAACTTCGCCACCCGGTCGGCGTCGAGAATGCCCCAGTACTGGCCGACGCTGCCCTCGAAGCTCTTCCATGGCGCGTCGAACGCCTCGATGAGGTTGTATTCGATGCCGAGCGCGTCGGCGCGGGCGGCGAAGCTGCGGATGATCTGGGCCTGGGCGAGTTCGCCGGGAACGGCGTTGTCGCGGTTGTAGCCCTGGCTCGGCCAGCCAAATTCGGCGATGACGATGCGCTTGCCGGGATAGGTGGCACGCAGCCGGTCATAGATGGCGATGGTGTGATCGACCACCTGCTCGGGCGAGACGCCCTCCCAATAGGGCAGCATGTGGGCGGCGATGTAGTCGACGGCGGAGACCAGCTCGGGATGGTCCAGCCACACGTCCCAGGTCTCGCCGGTCGTTACCGGCACGTTGGTCTCGCGCTTCACCCGGCGAATGGTCTCGATCAGCTGCTCGGGCGTCCGCTCGGCGCGCAGGATCGACTCATTGCCGACCACGATGCCGACGACGTTGGAGTTCTTTTTCGCGACGTCGATGGCGTTGGTGATTTCGCGCTCGTTGCGCGCCTCATCCTCGTCCAGCCAGGCGCCGACCGTGGTCTTCAGCCCCTTTTCGCCGGCGAGCCGGGCGACGAGGTCGAGATTGCCGGTCGAGGCATAGGTGCGGACGGCGCGCGTATAGGGCGCCACCGCCTCCACATCGGCGCGGATCTGCGCCTCGGTGGTGGGCTCGCCCTTGTCAGGGTTGGCGTCCCGGCCATAGGGCGCGAACGACATGCTCTGGAATCGGTCGGGTGCGGCGGGAGCGGAAACCTCCTGACGCAGAGCCAGCCAGACAAAGACATGGACGCACGTCACAACCGCAACAGCTGCGGCGGCGACACGGATGGCGGGGCGCATGAGACAAACCCACGATAAAAGGGAGGCTGACAGGTGGATTATAATACAGTTTCAACGCACGTGCAGCACGATCTTTGCCGCACCGCGCCACAGCGCGCCACGTCGGTCGATAATGCCGCTATGCCGCGGAAAATGCGTCAGAACGAGAATGGTTCCGCACTATGGCGGCCCCATGACGCGCCGATGACGCGGGAGGGGCCGGGGCGCGGATTCATTGCGCGGGGGCAGCGGCAGGGGCGGGCGTCGCGACCGCCGGCGGCGCGTCCGGGTTGACCCAGCAGGCATGCACGCGCTCGGACAGCCGCTCCTGCGCCTTGCTGTCGATATTTCCCTGCCGGACCAGGCAGCGGAACGCGATCTTCAGGTGTTCGGTCGGGCAGCCGAAGCGCTCATAGAGTTCCAGATGCCGGCGCGCCGTGTCGATGTCGTCGCGCCAGAGCAGCATGGCGATACGGCGCCCGCTCCACACGCATTCCGGCAGGCCGGCATTGCCCGGCAGCTTGGCTGCCTCGGCATATTCCTCGACCGAGCGGCGCAGCGCCTCTTCCTTGGCCTGCTCCTCCGGCGACTTCTGTTCGGCGGGCTTCTGTTCCTGCGTGGCGCTCTGGGCCCACGCGCCGCCGGGGGCGACGGTCATCAGCATCATGCCGCCGAACAGGGCGGCGGCGAGGGGACGTACGGAGCACAACATGGGGGAAACGTCACACGCAAAAGAGGAAACACCGGACCGGCCAGGACAGTAGGAGAAGCAATCGAATTTGTCAGCATGACGGCACGTCTCCCGGGGGGCTGCCGACGCAAAATTCCGCCGCTTTGCACACGCCTCTTGCCGTGGCGGCCAAGCCCCGTTACCCGGCAGGGTGAAACCCATCAGCCTGCCCACGCGACCGAGCCCTCGGCGACCGACCCCTGGCGGAGATTCCTCGCATGCGACTGCCCCTCGCTCTCGCCGCCCTTGTCTGCGCGGCGATCGTCGCTGTCTGGGCATGGCTCGGCCAGCCGGTGCCGGCGCCGTTCGCGCCGATGGCGGCCGGCGAGAAGCTGCCCTGCGTCTCCTATGCGCCGTTTCGTCCCGGCCAGAGCCCGTTCAGCGAGGATGTGGCGTTCTCGCAGGCGCAGATCGACGACGATCTCGCCCGGCTGTCCAAGATCACCCATTGCGTGCGGACCTATTCCTCGATCCAGGCCGGGCTCGCCGCCGTGCCGGAACTCGCCCGCAAGCATGGGCTGACCGTGCTGCAGGGCATCTGGATCGCCGCCGACCCGGTGCGCAACCGGGCGGAGATCGAGGGCGGCATCAAGGCGGCGCAGGAAAACCCCGATGTCGTCACGGCGGTCATCGTCGGCAATGAGGTGCTGCTGCGCGGCGAGCAGTCGGCCAACGACATTGCCGGCTTTTTGAAAGAGGTGAAGGCCAAGGTCCCGCCCAGCGTCGATGTCACCTATGCCGATGTATGGGAGTTCTGGGAGCGCAACCGCTCGCTGGCGGATTCGGTGGATTTCGTCACCGTGCACATCCTGCCCTTCTGGGAGGACATGCCGGTGCCGGCCGAGGATTCGGTCGCCCATCTCGGCGAGATCCGCGAGCATGTCGGCGAGATCTTCGCCGGCAAGGAGATCCTCATCGGCGAAACCGGCTGGCCGAGCGAGGGGCGCATGCGCGAGGGGGCGCTGCCCTCGCCCTCCAACCAGGCCAATGTGATTCAGGAACTGCTCGCGCTCGCCAAGGCGAAGAACTACCGGCTCAACGTCATCGAGGCCTTCGACCAGCCGTGGAAGCGGGTGCTGGAAGGCACCGTCGGCGGCCATTGGGGCTTCCTCGACGCCTATACACGAGATTTCAAGTTCCGCTGGGGCGAGCCGGTGTCCGATCATCCCTTTTGGATGGCGCAGGCGCTGGCCGGCAGTCTCTTCGCCGCCGCCGTCTTCGCGGTGGCGGGTTGGGCCGGGCGGCGGGCCGGCGGGCGCCCGCTGGGGATGCGGGAATGGTCGGCGGTGGGCGGCATCGCCTTCTTCGCCGGGCTGATGATCGGCCGGCTTCTTGCCTCGGTGCCGGTGGAGAGCCTCGGCATCGGCGGCTGGATACGCGGCGGCGCGCTGGTCGGGCTGGCGCTGCTTGTGCCGCTCGCCTGCGCGGTGGCGATCGGCCGGCGCACGAGGCTTGTGACGCTGACGCTGGCGCTCAACAGCGAGGCGACGCCGGGGGCGCCGTTCTTCGACCGCTGCCTCGCGCTGCTGCTCGCCGCGTCGATCGTGCTGGCGGCGCAGATCGGCTTCGGGCTGGTGTTCGATCCGCGCTACAAGGATTTCCAGTTCGCCGGGCTGACGCCGATCATCACCGCCTTCGCCTTCTACGCGGCGGTGGCCAGCCCGGGGCGCTTCACCGAGGGGCGGCAGGCGGAGACCATCGCCGCCGGTCTGTTCCTCGCCGCCGGGGCCTATGTGGCGCTGAACGAGACGCTGGCGAACTGGCAGGCGCTGTGGACCGGCAGCCTGTTCGTGGTGCTGGCCTTCACCCTCTGGCGCCTCGCCACGGCCGGGCGAAGGATATGAGCAGCAGGCCGCCGGCCACGCCGGCAAGGCTGTTATTGTAGATCACCAGCCCCATGCAGGTGGCCATAAGCGCCAGGGTGAACATCACGAGCGAGGGCCGGATCAACTGGACCAGCGCGGCGACGAGGGCGACGATTCCGAATGCCGACTGGCTGAACAGCGCGATCACCAGCGACCGCGTCTCGCAGGTCATGGTTTCCAGCGTCCGGCAGGCGAGGCCGACGGAGGACTGCTCCAGCAGCGCATAGCGCACATAGATCGCCCAGCCGAGGGCGAAGGCGCCGAGCGCGATGATGACATTGGCGGCGCGGGCGCCGGGCAGGAAGCTGCGATGGGCCAAAGGGGCGGTCCTTGTTCGATGGGCTTGCCCTGATGGCGCTGCATCGCACGCCGCGACGGGACGATCAATCCGCCGGGCGGGCGAGCGGTTCCCGACGGCGGGTGGCGAGGATGACGCCGCCGAGGATAAGCACGAAGCCGACGCCGTGATAGAGGTGCAGTTCCTCGCCGAGCAGCAGCACCGCCAGCAGCACGCCATAGACCGGCATGAGATAGAGGAAGTTCGCCGTCACCGGCGCGCCGGCGGCCTTGATGGCGAACTGGAACAGGCCGAAGGCCAGCACGGAGGGAAAGATCGCCAGGAAGGCGATGGCGCCCCAGGCTTCCAGCGTCGCCGGGGTGGTGGCCCCGCTCGCCGCCTCCCACAGCGCCAGCGGCGCGAGGAGCAGCGTGCCGGCAAGGGCATTGGCGGCAAACGCCGTCTGTCCGCCGAGCTGGGTCAGCGGCCCCTGCCGCAGCAGCAGCGAATAGGCCGCCCAGGCGATCGCCGCCACCAATATGCCGAGATCGCCGCTGTTGAATTCGAGGCCGAGCAGCCGGCCCGGCTCGCCATGCACGGTGATCAGCGCGATGCCGGCAAAGCCCGCCAGCGAGCCGATGAGCTGGATCGCCGGCAGCCGCCGCCGCTTCAGCAGCGCGTCGAGCACCACGATCATCAGGGTCGAGGTGGTGTAGATCAGCGTCGCATTGGTGGCGGTGGTGTGTCCGAGGGCGACATAGACATTGCCCCCGCACAGCACCATGCCGAGACAGCCGAGCAGCAGGATGCGCGCCCACTCCCGGCGCAGCAGCGCGCGATGACGCAGCAGCGCGCCGGCCGTGAGCGGCAGCAGCACCGCCGCCGCCAGCAGCCAGCGCCAGAAGGCCAGCGACCAGGGCGGCACCAGGTCGACCACCGCCCGGCCGACGATCAGGTTGGTCGAGAAGAACAGCGGCATCGCCAGCAGCGCCGCCAGCGCCCACGGGTCGTGCAGAAGGCCGGGCGGGGAATCGTGGCTGACGTCTTGGCGGTGCTCCATGGCGCGGGGTGATACACGCTTTGCCGATCGGCGTCCCGCCGTCGCACCGCCGGCTCGGGCCGCCCGCCCGCTCTTTTCCCCCCGCCCGCGGCAGGCTAGAACGCGGCGTCCCTGGGCGGGCCCGTCCCGGGCCGGTTCTTGCGTCCAGATTCGGGAGTCCGCCGATGCGCCAGCTTCTCGTCATCGTCCTCGCCGCCGGGGAGGGGACGCGCATGCGCTCGGCCCTGCCGAAGGTGCTGCACGCGGTGGCCGGCCGGCCGATGGTCGCCCATGTGCTCGACGCGGCGCTGGCCGCTGGCGCGGCGCAGATCGCTGTTGTGATCGGCCCCGACCACGACAAGGTGGCCGCCGAGGTGCGCCGTGTGGCGCCGCAGGCCGAAGTGTTCGTGCAGGCCGAGCGTCGCGGCACCGCCCATGCGGTGCTGGCGGCGCGGGCGGCGCTGGAGCGTGGCTTTGACGATGTCGTTGTCATGTATGGCGACACGCCGCTGGTGCGGCCGGACACACTGGCGGCGCTGCGCGTGCCGCTCGCTGAGGGCGCGGGCGTCGCCGTTCTCGGCTTCCGCCCGGCCGATCCCACCGGCTATGGCCGCCTCGTGACCGAGGGCGGCGAACTTCTCGCCATTCGCGAGGAGAAGGAGGCGAGCGCCGAGGAGCGGGCGATCGGCCTGTGCAATGCCGGGCTGATGGCGCTGGACGGACGGACGGCGCTCGATTTGCTCGACCGTGTCGACGATTCCAACGCCAAGAAGGAATTCTACCTCACCGACGTGGTGGAGATCGCCCGCACGCTCGGCCGCAGGGCGGGCGTGTGCGAGGTGGCGGCGGAGGATGTGGCCGGCGTCAACAGCCGCGCCCAGCTTGCCGAGGCTGAGGCGATTCTCCAACAGCGCCTGCGCGCCAGGGCGCTGGAATCCGGGGTGACGCTGGTGGCGCCGGAGACGGTGTTCCTCTCGGCCGATACAAGCTTCGGCCGCGATGTCGTCGTGGAACCGAATGTGTTTTTTGGCGCCGGGGTGCGGGTCGAGGACGGCGCCACCATCCGCGCCTTCAGCCATGTCGAGGGCGCCCATGTCGGGCCGGGCGCCATTGTCGGGCCCTTCGCCCGGCTGCGTCCGGGCGCAGCGCTGGGGCAGGGGGTGCATGTCGGCAATTTCGTTGAGATCAAGGCTTCTGACCTCGCCCCGGGGGTGAAGGTGAACCACCTCTCCTATGTCGGGGATTCGAGCGTCGGGGCGAACACCAATATCGGCGCCGGCACCATCACCTGCAATTATGACGGCTTCCGCAAGCACCGCACCACCATCGGCGCCAATGCCTTCATCGGCACCAACAGCCTGCTGGTCGCGCCGGTGAGTGTCGGCGACGGCGCCTATCTCGCCACCGGCTCGGTCATCACCGACGACGTGCCGGCGGACGCGCTGGCCATCGGCCGGGCGCGGCAGGTCAACAAGCCGGGGCTGGCGGCGCGGCTGCGGGCCCGGCTCTCGTCCGGGCTGGCGCCCAAGGCGTGATGCCGCACTGCGATACGAAGCGACACCGGAATTGATTTCGACACTTCGGTTACGGGCGGTTAAACCCGCCTGCGTAGCCTCGCGGATCGTCGCTTCACGAAAGGGCCCGGCTCATGTGTGGAATCATCGGCATCGTCGGTACGGCACCTGTCGCCGAGCGGCTGGTCGACTCGCTGCGGCGTCTGGAATATCGCGGCTATGATTCCGCCGGCATCGCCGCGCTGGAAGGGGGCCACATCGCCCGCCGCCGCGCCGAGGGCAAGCTGCGCAATCTGGAAGACGTGCTGCGCCAGTCGCCGCTCATCGGGAATATCGGCATCGGCCACACGCGCTGGGCCACCCATGGCCGGCCGAGCGTCGCCAATGCCCACCCCCACGCGACGACGGAAGTGGCGGTGGTGCACAACGGCATCATCGAGAATTTCCGCCAGCTGCGCGACGAACTGCTGGCATCAGGCGCCAATTTCGAGAGCGAGACCGACACCGAAGTCGTCGCCCATCTGGTGACGCGCGAACTGCGCGCCGGCCTCAGCCCGACCGATGCGGTGGCGGCGGCGCTGCCGCGCCTGCAGGGCGCCTTCGCGCTGGCCTTCCTGTTCGACGGCGACGAGGACCTTCTCATCGGCGCCCGCAAGGGCAGCCCGCTCGCCATCGGCTATGGCAAGGGCGAGATGTATCTCGGCTCGGACGCCATCGCGCTGGCGCCGTTCACCGACACCATCGCCTATCTCGATGATGGCGATTGGGCGGTGCTGCGCGCCAAGGGCATCGAAATCCGCGATGCCGCCAATCATCGGGTCGAGCGCGCGGTGCAGAAGACCACCGCCACCGCCTTCCTGGTCGAGAAGGGCAATTTCCGCCACTTCATGGCCAAGGAGATGCACGAGCAGCCGGAAGTGGTGGCGCACACGCTGGCGCATTATCTCGACATGGCCAACGAGACGGTGCAGCTGCCGGAGCTGCCCTTCGACCTCGCCAAGCTGGAGCGCGTCTCCATCGCCGCCTGCGGCACCGCCTATTATGCCGGGCTGATCGCCAAATACTGGTTCGAGCGCTATGCGCGCCTGTCGGTGGAAATCGACGTGGCGTCCGAGTTCCGCTACCGCGAGGCGCCGCTGCCGGCCCATGGCCTTGCCATCGTCATCTCGCAGTCGGGCGAGACTGCCGACACCCTCGCCTCGCTGCGCTATGCGGGGCAGGAGAAGCAGCACCTGCTCGCGGTGGTGAACGTGCCGACCTCGACCATCGCCCGCGAGGCGCATGCGGTGCTGCCGACGCTGGCCGGGCCGGAAATCGGCGTCGCTTCGACCAAGGCCTTCACCTGCCAGCTGGCGACGCTCGCCGCGCTCGCGGTGGCAGCGGGGCGGGCGCGCGGCGTGATCTCGGCTGAGGAGGAGCGTGGCCTCGTCCACGCGCTGGTGGAAGTGCCGCGCCTGATGAACCGGGCACTCGATCTCGGCCCCGACATTGAGCACCTCGCCCGTTCCTTCGCCAAGACCAAGGACGTGCTCTATCTCGGCCGCGGCACCTCCTTCCCGCTGGCAATGGAAGGCGCGCTGAAGCTCAAGGAGATTTCCTACATCCACGCCGAGGGCTATGCCGCCGGCGAGCTTAAGCACGGGCCGATCGCGCTGATCGACGAGAACATGCCTGTTGTGGTGATCGCTCCCCATGACGCCGTGTTCGAGAAGACCATGTCCAACATGCAGGAAGTGGCGGCGCGTGGCGGGCGCATCATTCTCATCACCGACGAGACCGGCGCCAAGCACGCGGCGCTGGAGACCGAGGCGACGCTGGTGATGCCGGACATGAATCCGTTCATCACGCCGCTGGTCTACGCCATCCCGATCCAGTTGCTCGCCTACCACACGGCGGTGGTGATGGGCACGGATGTGGACCAGCCGCGCAACCTCGCCAAATCCGTCACCGTGGAATAGGGCGATCCTCTCCGTGTGTCCCGGACGAGCTGCGCAAAGCGCAGCGACGATCCGGGACCCAGAATAGACTCGCGAAGCGCCGAACCCTTTGAGTGGTGCCTCCGGCAGAGTCTTGCGCTGGGTCCCCGCTCTGCGCTCCGCCTGCGGCTCCGCTTGTCGGGGACACGGTTACTCACCCCCGGCCGCGATAGGGCGCCACGCCCTGGTCCGGCAGCCACACACCGTTGAGCGGCGCGCCGCTCTGCCAGAACACGTCGATCGGGATGCCGCCGCGCGGGTACCAATAGCCGCCGATGCGCAGCCAGTGCGGGCTAAGCAATTCGTGCAGCCGCAGGCCGATGGCGACCGTGCAGTCCTCATGGAAGGCGCCATGGTTGCGGAAGCTGCCGAGATAGAGCTTTAGCGATTTCGATTCGACCAGCCACTCATCGGGCACATAGTCGATCACCAGCTGGGCGAAGTCCGGCTGGCCGGTCACCGGGCACAGCGAGGTGAATTCCGGCGCGGTGAAGCGGGCGACATAGTTCGTGCCGGGATGCGGGTTCGGCACCCGCTCCAGCACCGCTTGCTCCGGGCTGGCGGGCAGGGCGGTGGCGCGGCCGAGCTGGGTCGTGCCGTCGGCAATATCGTTCATGGCGGGCTCCTGAGGGGCGGGGAGGTCGGGCGATATGTCGCTGGCACCTCTTTCGCATGTCACATGGCCGGAGTAGAAGCGCCTCGACCATCCTGACCGAGTTGAGCATTGGGGAAACGCATGACCGCCATCGTCGATATCATTGCGCGCGAAATCCTGGACAGCCGCGGCAATCCCACCGTCGAGGTGGATGTGATGCTGGAAGACGGCTCGCAGGGCCGCGCCGCCGTTCCCTCCGGCGCCTCCACCGGCGCGCATGAGGCGGTCGAGCTGCGCGACGGCGACAAGTCGCGTTATCTCGGCAAGGGCGTCCTCAAGGCGGTCGAGGCGGTGAATGGCGAGATCTTCGACGCCATTGGCGGCATGGACGCCGAGGACCAGCCGGCGCTGGACCAGATCCTGATCGAGCTGGACGGCACGCCGAACAAGGCCCGTCTCGGCGCCAACGCCATTCTCGGCGTCTCGCTCGCCATCGCCAAGGCCGCCGCCGCCGCCCGCGACCTGCCGCTCTACCGCTATGTCGGCGGCGTCAATGCCCGCACCCTGCCGGTGCCGATGATGAACATCATCAATGGCGGCGCCCATGCCGACAACCCGATCGACTTCCAGGAATTCATGATCCTGCCCCTCGGCGCCCCCAGCTTCGCCGAAGGCCTGCGCACCGGCGCGGAGATCTTCCACACGCTGAAGAAGGCGCTGAAGGATGCCGGCCACAACACCAATGTCGGCGATGAGGGCGGCTTCGCCCCGAACCTGCCCTCCGCCGACGCCGCGCTCGCCTTCGTGGTGAAGGCGATCGAGACCGCCGGCTACAGGCCGGGCGAGGACGTGTTCATCGGCCTCGACTGTGCCGCGACCGAGTTCTTCAAGAACGGCAAGTACGACTATGAGGGCGAGGGCGCCGTGCGCGATATCGAGGCGCAGGTGAAGTACCTCGCCGACCTCGTCGGTCGCTACCCGATCTGCACCGTCGAGGACGGCATGGGCGAGGATGACTGGGAGGGCTGGAAGCTGCTCACCGACACCATCGGCTCCAAGTGCCAGCTGGTGGGCGACGACCTGTTCGTCACCAACGTCACCCGCCTGTCGGCCGGCATCAAGCAGGGCGTCGCCAACTCGATCCTGGTCAAGGTCAACCAGATCGGCTCTCTGACCGAGACGCTGAATGCGGTCGAGATGGCGCACAAGGCCGGCTACACCGCCGTCATGTCGCACCGCTCCGGCGAGACCGAGGATTCGACCATCGCCGACCTCGCGGTGGCGACCAATTGCGGGCAGATCAAGACCGGCTCGCTGGCCCGTTCGGACCGCACCGCCAAGTACAACCAGCTGCTGCGCATCGAGCAGGAACTGGGCCCGCAGGCGATCTATGCCGGCCGTTCGGCGATCAAGTCGCTCGCCTGAACCAGCTCTCTTTCGGCTGAAACAACAAAGCCCCCGTCATCGCGACGGGGGCTTTTTCTTTGGGATGTGTCGTTGCGGGGGGGCGGCATTCGGCCTGTGTCGCGACACGGGGCGGGCGCCCCGATGCGCGGCAAGACGGCAACTCTGCGACGCTCGTCATCCTGAGGTGCCCGGCATCGCCGGGCCTCGAAGGACGCAGGACGTTGCCGGGCGCTCCCCGGCGCCCAGGGCTCGCCGCCTCAGCGCTTCAGGCGCTCATATTCGGCGGCGAGGCGCGGCAGGTCGGGCACCTGCGGTGTGCCGGGCTCCATCAGGCCGCCGCTGATCTCCAGCGCGGCGACCGGCCAGAGCCGCTCCACCAGCGCGGGAATCTGCGCGTTGGGCACGGCGGCCATGCGTGCGTCGACGGCGCACAGCGCGCGGGCGCGCTCCTCGATATTTCGGTTCATGCGTCGGCCTCCGTGCGTCCGGCCGTGCGCCGGAACCACCGGGGAAGCTGCTCCGGTTCAGAGCGCGGCACCGAGCCACGCCGGCTTCAGGGCAAGACGATAGCACCGGCCGCCGGCGCACATTGTCCACAACCGCACATTGAGCCGCGTGTTTGGCGGCTCGCCAGCCTCACATCCGCGCGACCGCCAGCTTTTCCCGCCGGCCCTGCGGCCTCCCCGAAAGGCGTGTGCGCTGCGGTATCGGGGAATGTTGGCGTTAGCGTTAACCGCGCCTCAACCGGCGGGCTCTAGGCTGTGCCCATGATCATTCGCACCCGCTGGCGCTCCTTCTTCCAGACCGTCACCCTGCATCTCGGGGCGGCGGCCCTCGTCGGCTATTTCGCCTTCCAGGGCTATAATGGCCAATATGGCCTGCTGGCCCGCCGCACCTTCGAGCAGCAGCACGGCGAACTGACCCAGGAGCGGGACAGGCTGCAGGCCCAGCGCAAGGCGCTGCAGGCCAAGGTGGCGCTGATGTCGCCCGACCTCGTCGACGCCGACATGCTCGACGAGCAGGCGCGTGCCCTGCTGAACCTCGTTCATCCCAAGGATCTGGTGCTGCTCAGGGTCCCTGGCGGTCCGCAGGCCAATTGAACGAAAATTCATTCGGCCAGCGAATCCGTGGCATGCCAGACGGGTTCCGATAGGAAACCACGTCATTCCAGAGCCTTAACTTGATTTGAGCTAAATCAAGTTCTAAACTGAATTCTAGTTGAATGGCGGAAACCATTGCGCCGGCAACATGTTGTGCGTCGCAGCATTGCGTCCAGCGCGTAGCGCGCCGGGGAAAGGTGCGTTATTAACGTGCCGACTTTGTCCCCGAGCTGAGGATGCGCCATGGTAGTCGCCGCCAACAAATCGGCCGTCGGAAGAGCCCCCACCGCGAAAGCGCCGGCACGGGCCGCGGCCAAGAGTCCGGCCCGGCGTTCGGACAAGATGGCGGCGGTTCCCGAGTTCACCAAGGCCGAAGAACTCGACGCTTATCGTCGGATGCTGGAGATTCGCCGCTTCGAGGAGAAGGCCGGCCAGCTCTACGGCATGGGCCTGATCGGCGGCTTCTGTCATCTCTATATCGGCCAGGAAGCGGTCGTCGTCGGCATGCAGGCCGCTCTCAAGCAGGGCGACCAGGTCATCACCGGCTACCGCGACCATGGCCACATGCTGGCCTGCGGCATGGACCCCAAGGGCGTGATGGCCGAGCTTACCGGCCGGCGCGGGGGCTATTCCAAGGGCAAGGGCGGCTCGATGCACATGTTCAGCACCGAGAAAGGCTTCTTCGGTGGCCATGGCATTGTCGGCGCCCAGGTGTCGCTCGGCACCGGCCTCGCCTTCGCCAACCACTACCGTGACAATGGCAATGTCACCCTGGCCTATTTCGGCGACGGCGCCGCCAATCAGGGCCAGGTCTATGAGAGCTTCAACATGGCGGAGCTCTGGAAGCTGCCGGTCGTCTACATCATCGAGAACAACAAATACGCCATGGGCACCGCGGTGAACCGCGCCTCCGCCCAGACCGATTTCTCCAAGCGCGGCTCCTCGTTCAACATTCCCGGCGAGCAGGTCGATGGCATGGATGTGCGGGCGGTGAAGGCGGCCGGCGAGCGCGCGGTCGAATTCGCCCGCTCCGGCAAGGGCCCCTACATCCTCGAAATGCTCACCTACCGCTATCGCGGCCACTCCATGTCCGATCCGGCCAAGTATCGGTCGAAGGAGGAGGTGCAGAAGATGCGGACCGAGCACGACCCGATCGAGCAGGTGCGCAACCGCCTGCTGGAGAAGAAGTGGGCCACCGAGGAAGAGCTGAAGGCGATCGACGCCGAGCTGCGCGACCAGATGAACGCGGCGGCCGATTTCGCCAGTGCCGACCCGGAGCCGGACCCGTCCGAGCTCTACACCGACATCCTGCGCTGAGCGCGGGCCGATGCTGGTCGAATTCTTCTGGGTCGCGGTCGTCGCCGGCGCCTCTGCGGCGGCGGTCATCTGGGTCCTCGCGACCCGGACCGCGCTGGGCATCCTGCGCGCCACGAACGCGGGCGGGCTGCGCTACCTGCTCGCCCTGCTGTGGCCGTTCGGCACCCGTCTGGTGCCGGGCGCCGCGCCGGCCGAGGCGACCCGGCTCAACAAGATGCTGGTCGGCTTCTTCGCCGCCCTCCTCATCGCCATCGCCTCGATGGCCGTCTACAGCAATCTGACGTTCGTGCTTCCGGCACCGACGCCGTGACGCGCGATCTTAGACGCACGTTTCTCTGGGGAACGCCGCCATGCCGACCGAAGTTCTGATGCCTGCCCTGTCTCCCACCATGGAGAAGGGAAACCTCGCCAAGTGGCTCAAGAAAGAGGGCGACCAGGTCAGGTCCGGCGACGTCATCGCCGAGATCGAGACCGACAAGGCCACGATGGAAGTCGAGGCCATTGACGAGGGCACGCTCGGCAAGATCCTGGTGCCCGAGGGCACGCAGGACGTCGCGGTGAACACGCCGATCGCCGTCATTCTCGCCGAGGGCGAGGACGCCAGCGCGGTCAGCGCGCCGCGCCCGCAGGCGGCCGAATCGGCCCCGCCGGTCGCCGCCGCGCCGATGGAGCCCTCGCCGGTGGCGGCCTCCGCGCCGGCCACCCCGGCGGTGGTCAATTCCGCCGTCGCCGCCCCGCCCCAGCCCGAGACGGTGCCCGAGCCGGACGTTCCCGAGGGCACGGAATTCGTCAACCAGACCATGCGCGAGGCGCTGCGCGACGCCATGGCCGAGGAAATGCGCCGCGATGGCGATGTCTTCGTCATGGGCGAGGAAGTCGCCGAGTATCAGGGCGCCTACAAGATCACCCAGGGGCTGCTGCAGGAATTCGGCGCGCGCCGCGTCATCGACACGCCGATCACCGAGCACGGCTTTGCCGGCGTCGGCGTCGGCGCCGCCATGGCGGGGCTGAAGCCCATCGTCGAGTTCATGACCTTCAACTTCGCCATGCAGGCGATCGACCAGATCATCAACTCCGCCGCCAAGACGCTCTATATGTCCGGCGGGCAGATCCACTGCTCCATCGTGTTCCGCGGCCCCAACGGCGCCGCCGCCCGCGTCGCCGCCCAGCACAGCCAGGACTACACCTCCTGGTACAGCCACATTCCCGGCCTCAAGGTGGTGGCGCCCTACACGGCGGCTGACGCCAAGGGCCTGCTGAAGGCGGCGATCCGCGATCCCAACCCGATCATCTTCCTTGAGAACGAGATCCTGTACGGCCACTCCTCGCCGGTGCCGAAGCTCGACGATTTCATCGTGCCGATCGGCAAGGCGAAGATCGCCCGCCCGGGCAAGGACGTGACGCTGGTGGCGTGGTCCATCGGCATGAACTACGCGCTGAAGGCGGCCGAGGAACTGGCCAAGCTTGGCATCGAGGCCGAGGTGATCGACCTGCGCACCATCCGCCCGATGGATGTCGAGACCATCGTCGCCTCGGTGAAGAAGACCGGGCGCTGCGTGACGGTCGAGGAGGGCTGGCACCAGTCCGGCGTCGGATCGGAGATCGTCGCCCAGCTGATGGAGAAGGCGTTCGACTATCTCGACGCCCCGGTGCTGCGCGTGACCGGCAGGGATGTGCCCATGCCCTACGCCGCCAATCTCGAAAAGCTGGCCTTGCCGTCGGTGCAGGACGTCATCGACGCTGCCCGCGCCGTCACCTATCGCTGAGGTCGGAGAAGCGCCATGCCCGTCGAAATCCTGATGCCGGCCCTGTCTCCCACCATGGAGAAGGGCAATCTGGCGAAATGGCTGAAGAAGGAGGGCGACAAGGTCGCCCCCGGCGACGTCATCGCCGAAATCGAGACCGACAAGGCCACGATGGAAGTCGAGGCCATCGACGAGGGCACGCTGGCGAAGATCCTGGTGCCTGAGGGCACCGCTGATGTGCCGGTGAACCAGCTCATCGCCGTGCTCGCCACCGAGGGCGAGGATGTGAAGGCGGTCGCCGCCGGTGGCGGTGCCGATCCCGCCAAGGCGGAAGCGCCGAAGGAGGCGCCCAAGGCTGAGGCCGCTCCGGCGGAGGCTGCCAAGGCCGAAGCTCCCAAGGCCGAGACCGCGCCTGCGCCGGCCGCGTCCGCGCCAGCCGCCGCTCCCGCCGCGTCTGGCGAGCGGGTGTTCGCCTCGCCGCTGGCGCGTCGCCTCGCCAAGGAAAAGGGCGTCGATCTCGCAGGCGTCAAGGGGTCCGGCCCGCATGGCCGCGTCGTCGCCGCCGATGTCGAATCCGCTCCCGCGGGCGGTGCCGCCAAGGCGCCGGCGCCCGCTTCCGCTGCCAAGCCGGCCCCCGCCGCCGCGCCAGTTGCGGCCCCGGTGTCCAACGCTGCGCTGCTGGAGCAGGTGAAGGCCTTCTACGAGCCCGGCACCTATGAGGAAATCCCGCTCGACGGCATGCGCCGCGTCATCGCCCAGCGCATGGCCGAGGCCCGCCAGACGGTGCCGACCTTCTACCTCACGGTGGATTGCGACGTCGACGCGCTGCTCAAGCTGCGCGAGGAACTGAACAAGGCCGCTCCCGAGAAGGACGGCAAGGCCGCCTACAAGCTCTCGGTCAACGATTTCATCATCAAGGCCTATGCGCTGGCCTTCCAGCAGGTGCCGGACGCCAACCAGGTGTGGGGCGGCGACCGCTACCTCAAGCTGAGGCACTCCGATATTGGCGTCGCGGTGGCGATCGACGGCGGCAAGGGTCTGTTGACCCCGATCATCCGCAAGGCCGAGACCAAGACGCTGTCGGCCATCTCCAACGAGACCCGCGAACTCGCCACCCGCGCCCGCAACAAGAAGCTGGCGCCGGCCGAGTACCAGGGCGGCTCGTCGGCGATCTCCAATCTCGGCATGTTCGGGATCAAGGATTTCACCGCCATCATCAACCCGCCGCACGCGACCATCCTCGCGGTGGGCGCCAGCGAGCAGCGGGCGGTGGTGAAGAAGGGCGAGTTGGCCGTGGCCACGGTCATGACCGTCACCATCTCCTGCGACCACCGGGTGATGGACGGCGCCATGGGCGCGCAGCTCATCGGCGCCTTCAAGCAGATCATCGAAAAGCCGATGTCGATGCTGGTCTGAGGAACGATCATGGCGAATAACTACGACGTTCTCTTCATCGGCTCCGGCCCCGGCGGCTATGTCGGCGCCATCCGCGCCGCCCAGCTCGGCCTCAAGGTCGGGGTGGTGGAGCGCCAGTATATGGGCGGCATCTGCCCGAACTGGGGCTGCATCCCGGCCAAGGCGCTGCTGCGCTCGGCCGAGATCTTCCACTATATCGAGCACGCTAGGGATTATGGGCTCGTCGCCGAGAAGGCCGGGGTGGACATTGCGGGCGTCGTCAAGCGCTCGCGCGGCATCTCCGCCCAGATGAGCAATGGCGTCGCTTTTCTGCTGAAGAAGAACAAGGTCGATTTGATCTGGGGGCAGGCGACCCTCACCGCCCCCGGCAAGGTCACGGTCGCGGCCGCCACCGAGCCGGCGCCGAAGGGCGCGCTCACCCCGGGCGAGTACACCGCCAAGAACATCGTCATCGCCACCGGCGCCCGCCCGCGCGCGCTGCCGGGCATCGAGCCGGACAGACGCCTCATCTGGACCTATTTCGAGGCGCTGGCCCCGGCCAGCGTGCCGAAATCGCTGCTCATCATGGGCTCGGGCGCCATCGGCGTCGAATTCGCCACCTTCTACAAGACGATGGGCTCGGATGTGACCATCGTCGAGCTGCTGCCGCAGATCCTCCCCGTCGAGGATGCCGAGATCGCCGAGCATGCCCGCAAGCGCTTCGAGAAGCAGGGCATCAAGATCCTCACCGGCGCCAAGGTCTCCAAGGTGGTGAAGGGTGCGGACAACGTCACCGCCACCATCGAGACGGCGGATGGCAAGGTGCAGACCCTGACCGCCGACCGGCTGATCTCCGCCGTTGGCGTGGTCGGCAATATCGAGAATCTCGGCCTTGAGGCGCTCGGCGTGAAGACCGATCGCGGCTGCGTGGTGGTGGACGGCCTGTGCCGCACCAATGTGCCCGGCGTCTGGGCCATCGGCGACGTCGCCGGCCCGCCCATGCTCGCCCACAAGGCCGAGCATGAGGGCGTGATCGCCGCCGAGGCCATCGCCGGCAAGCACGCCCATGCGATGGACAAGCTGATGATCCCCGGCTGCACCTTCTGCATGCCGCAGATCGCCTCCGTCGGCCTCACCGAGGCCAAGGCGAAGGAAGCCGGCTTCGAGCTCAAGGTCGGCCGGTTCTCCTTCATCGGCAATGGCAAGGCCGTGGCGCTGGGCGAGCCCGACGGCATGGTCAAGACCATCTTCGATGCCAAGACCGGGCGCCTGCTCGGCGCGCATCTGGTGGGGGCGGAAGTCACCGAACTCATCCAGGGCTTCGTGCTGGCGATGAATCTGGAGACCACCGAGGAAGAGCTGATCAACGCGGTCTTCCCGCACCCCACCGTTTCTGAAACGATGCATGAGAGCGTGCTCAGCGCCTATGGGCGCGCGATTCACATGTAGTCCGGGCCTGCGCCCGGCGGCTGGAGCCTGCCATGGAAGCAGATACCTATGCGGCCCTGAACCAGCCGGGCGTTGGCTGGTTCACCATGATCATCATCGGCCTTCTCGCCGGCTACATCGCCGAGAAGGTGACGGACAGTGATCATGGCCTGCTCGCCAACCTTCTGTTCGGCCTGATCGGCGCCTTTCTGGGCAAGTATCTGGCCGAGATGGCGGCGATCCCGGTCTTCGGCTTCTTCCGCACCCTGATCGCCGCCACGGTTGGCGCCATCATCGTGCTGTTCCTGTGGCGGAAGATTCGCGGGCGGTAGACGCCCCCTTCGCCCCCGCCATGCAGGTGGCACAGGGCGGATGCCTGCGCGTCCCCCCTTTCGCCCGTCGGCCGTGAGGCTTAACTGTGGAACAGGCGGCCTGTGCCGCGTGTCTCGAATGCAGCCAGCGGAACACCAATGGTCGTCGTTCTCAACACTCTCAACCGCGCTTTAGAGAAGCCCCGCCACCCTGAGAAGGCGAAGCGGGCGGAAACGCCTGTTCTGAAGAAGCCGGACTGGATCCGCGTCCGCGCCCCCGGCACGCCCGGCTGGCAGGAGACGGCTGATATCGTGCGCGCCAACGGCCTCGTCACCGTGTGCGAGGAGGCGAGCTGCCCCAATATCGGCGAGTGCTGGCAGAAGAAGCACGCCACCTTCATGATCATGGGCGACACCTGCACCCGCGCCTGTGCCTTCTGCAATGTCCGCACCGGCATGCCCGGCCCGCTGGATCGCGACGAGCCGCAGAAGGTGGCGGACGCGGTGGCGAAGCTCGGTCTTGAGCATGTGGTCGTTACCTCGGTCGACCGCGACGACCTCGACGATGGTGGCGCCGCGCATTTCGCCCGCACCATCGCCGCCATCCGTGCCACCAGCCCGAAGACCACGATCGAGATCCTGACGCCGGACTTCCTGCGCAAGGACGGGGCGCTGGAAGTGGTGGTGGCGGCGCGGCCGGATGTGTTCAACCACAATCTCGAATGCGTGCCCTCGCTCTATCTCAAGGTGCGGCCGGGCGCCCGGTACTTCCATTCGCTGCGCCTGCTGCAGCGGGTGAAGGAGCTGGACCCGACCATCTTCACCAAGTCCGGCATCATGGTGGGGCTGGGCGAGGTGCGGCACGAGGTGCTGCAGCTGATGGACGATCTGCGCTCGGCGGAGATCGACTTCATGACCATCGGCCAGTATCTGCAGCCGACCCGCAAGCACCACCCGGTGATGTCCTTCGTGACGCCGGAGGACTTCAAGTCCTACGAGACGGTGGCTTATGCCAAGGGCTTCCTGATGGTGTCGTCGAGCCCGCTCACCCGCTCCTCGCACCATGCCGGCGAGGATTTCGCCCGGCTGCGCGCGGCGCGGGCCGGCAAGGCCGCTGCCGTTCCGGCCGTGGCGGCGCCGGTTTCCGTCTGACCATGCCGTCCTTCACCAACAAGCGTCGCGTGCGCCACTCCGCCTCCGACATGTTCGACCTGGTGGCGGATGTGGAGCGCTACCCCGAATTCGTGCCGCTGTGCGAGAGCCTGCATGTGCGCCGGCGGGTGGCGAGCGGGGAGGGGGTGGACATCCTCGTCGCCGATATGAGCGTGGCCTACAAGATGTTCCGCGAGAGCTTCACCAGCCGGGTGACGCTCGACCGGCCACGGCTCTCCATCGTGGTCGAATATCTCGACGGGCCGTTCAGCCGGCTGGAGAACCGCTGGACCTTCCGCCCGCTGGACGCGGGCGGCAGCGACGTCGAGTTCTTCATCTCCTACGAATTCCGCTCGCGCACGCTCGGCCTGCTGATGGGCGCGATGTTCGACGCCGCCTTCCGCCGCTTCGCCCAGGCCTTCGAGGAGCGTGCCGACGAGGTCTATGGCCGCCGGGCCGTGGCGGGGGAGAGCGCGGTCGGATCGGATTGAAGCGCTCTGATCGGCCCATCGCGCTCTCACTTTAGGAGAGAGGCCGCTTAGGCCGATCCGCTGCCATTGCCCTCATCCGTCTATCAGATCCTTCAGCTCCGCCCGTTGCCGCAGGTTCCAGCCCTGCGCCGAGGTGCGGGCCTGTTCTCCCGCACGGGCGCAGCGCTCCGGGTCCAGCGTCAGTTCGCATAGCGCCTCGGCATAGGCGGCCCAGTCGCCGTCGGGCACAATGCGCAGCCCCTCGCCGGCCAGCGAGCCGAGCCCGCGGGCGCCGGTCTCAGTCGCGATCACAGGTGCGCCTGATGCCAGCGATTCCAGCGTCTTCACCGAGATGCCGGAACCGCTCAGCACCGGATTGAGCGAAATGGGCGCCCGCGCGAACACATCGCCCAGGCGCTCGAAGCGGCCGACCTTGTCCATGCTGGGATGATCGGGCACCCACTCGCAGATCGAGCCGGCCAGAACCAGGCGGAACTCCGGGTCGCGCCGGAGCACCTCAGGCAGTCCCTGCTCCAGAAACAGCGTCAGCGCCCGGACATTGGCACTGTTCGAGGAGGCGACGAAGGCCGCGCGATGGGTGATTGGGCGAGCGGGGAAGGGATCCTGCGCCGGCAGGAAATGGCTGACCACCCGAACCATCGGCGGGTGAGGGTGCCCCTCCAGCATGCGGAGAAAGGCCTGCGCCTCGTCCTCCTGGATGGCGAGAACGCCATCGGCGCGCGCCAGCCCGCGCGCCTCCGCGCCCGGCCGCAGCGACACCCAATAGGCATTGCCGATGCCGTTGGCGGCGTAGCCGACATGGCGGTTGGTGAACAGGTCATGGGTGTCGATCAGCTTGCGGATATGGGCGGGCAAGCCCACCAGCACGCCGGAATGGAAGACATATTCGACGACGCATACATCGCAGCCGCGCGCGCGGATGATCTTCTGCACCGCGCGAACGGTTTCGCGGGAGATGTGGGAATCGAGCGGGCGCCAGTAGCGCCACTCGGTCTCGATGCCCAGCCTTTTCGACAGCCGCGACACCGCCCGCACCGGGAACACCTTCAGCCATTTGGCCCAGCGGGCCGGTGCGGAAAGGTGGCGCAGGTCGTAATAATTGCCCGCGCCGACAAGGGCTTCATGGCGGGCGGCACTTTCGGGGGCGTCGTAGGGGCCGCTGGGAATCTGGACGAAGATCAGCTCATGGCCGAGTTCCTGCAGCGCCTGCAGCAAGCCGAGGACCCGCGCCCGGTTGCCGGCCGTGGTGGGGTAGACGGGTATGTGCGAGACCACAGCGAGCCGCTTCGGCATCCTTGCCATCCTACTCCGGTAGGGTGATGTTGCCTGTCCTTTTCGCGAACGCAAGGCGCATTCCCGAACGGCGCGCAGCGTCGGGGCTAGGAGGATGGCGGATGTGCGGAGGGCTCGCGGACGGGTTCCTGCCCGGCAAGTTCCGCCAGCATGGCCAGCGCGGTGAGCACGGAAAGACAGCGCACGCCGGCGCGGTCCTGGCCGGCGAACACCTCGCGGCGGGTGATCACCTTGCCGGTGGCGGTGCCGGCGGCGAAATACACCAGCCCGACCGGCTTGCCGGGAGAGCCGCCGCCGGGGCCGGCGATGCCTGTTACGGAGACGCCGAGCGAGGTCTTGGCCGCCCGCAGCAGGCCGGCGACCATCTCGCGCGCCGTCTCTTCGCTCACCGCGCCATGGCCGTCCAGCGTCGCCGGCGCGACGCCCAGCATTTCCCGTTTGGCGGCGTTGGAATAGGTGACAAAGCCGCGGTCGACCACGTCGGAGGAGCCGGCGATCTCGGTCAGCGCGCCGGCGACGAGGCCGCCAGTGCAGGATTCGGCGGTTGAAACCGTTAGCCCGCGCGCCCGGCACAGATCGAGCACCCGCATCGCTTCGAGTTGAATGGCGTCATGCGCCGTGTCCATGGTCTTCTCCTCAATCGATCCAGGGCAGGCGCACCGTGGCGGCGGCGAGCGCGGCGATGCCCTCGCGCCGCCCGGTAAAGCCCAGGCGCTCGCTGGTGGTGGCCTTCACGCTGACGCGGGCCACCGCGATGTCGACAATGGCGGCGATCCGCTCGCGCATCGCCTCGCGGTGCGGGCCGATCTTCGGCGCCTCGCAGATGACCGTGGCATCGAGATGGGCGATGCGCCCGCCGGCGTCGCGCACCAGGCCGGCGGCATGGGCGAGGAACTGGTCGGAGGCCGCGCCCTTCCATTGCGGGTCGGAGGGCGGGAAATGATGGCCGATATCGCCGGCGCCGATGGTGCCGAGCAGGGCATCGGTCAGGGCGTGCAGCACGACGTCGGCATCCGAATGGCCGGCGAGGCCGAAATCATGCGGGATGCGCAGGCCGCCCAGCACCACATGGTCGCCCGGCCCGAAGGCGTGCACGTCGAAGCCGGTGGCGGTGCGCACATCGGCAAGCTCGGCCAGCAGGCGGCGTTCGGCGGTCACGAAATCCTCCGGCGTGGTCAGCTTGAAATTGGCGGGGTCGCCGGGGAAGGAGGCGACCGCGTGCCCGGCGGCCTCGGCCACGGCCGCGTCGTCGGTCAGGTCGTCCGCCCCCGCCTGCGCGCGGTGCGCCGCCAGAATAAGGTCGTAGCGAAAGGCCTGCGGCGTCTGGACGCTGCGGACGGCGTTGCGGTCGGGGCCGGTGGCGAGGAAGCCGGGCGCGGCCACCGCCTTCAGCGTGTCGACCAGCGCCAGCGCCGGCACGGCGGCGCCCGCGTTCGCGGCCGTGGCGATCGCCTCGGCTACCAGCCGGGGCGAGACGAAGGGCCGCGCCGCGTCGTGGATCAGCACCAGCTCGGGCGGGTCCTGCGCCAGCGCCTCCAGCCCGGCGCGCACCGAGGCCTGGCGCGTGGCACCGCCCGCCACCGGCGGCAGCACGCCATCAAGGCCGGCCAGGGCCTGGGCGCAGAGTTCGGCATGTTCGGGTGAAATGACCGGCAGTACGTGGCGGATGCCCGCTTGGCCGAGAAAGCCGCGCAGGGTGTGGCGCAGCACCGGCACCCCGCCCAGCGGGCGGTATTGCTTGGGCAATCCCTCGCCCGCGCGCAGGCCGTTGCCTGCCGCCACCACGATCACGTCGGTCCGCATTGCCTAACGCATCCGCCCTTCCGCTGACTGCCGCTTCATCAGCGCAGACTTGCCCTGCCGGCTCGTTTAGCGCAAAAGCGGCACATATTTGCAAAAGATTTGACTTAAGCCCTTCGCATGGGTTGATGACGCGCTCGGCATGGCTATTATCTAGGCACCGCTGGTCGGGCTTATTTAATGTGCATCGAGTGATCGCCGCTTGACCCTTTGTTTTTCTCCCGTCGGCAACCTGCAGATCGGCACCGTGACGGTGCCGGGAGCGGTGCTGCTCGCGCCGATGGCCGGCATTACCGATGCGCCGCTGCGGCGCATGGCCTTGCGCTATGGCGCTTCGCTGGCGGTATCGGAAATGGTTGCCGCCGGTGCCTTCGAGACCGGGCATGAGGAAACCGTGCTGCGGGCGGAAGGGGCAGGGGTGGCGCTGCATGCCGTCCAGCTCGCCGGCAACGAGCCCGAATCGCTGGCCCGCGCCGCCCGCCTCGCGGAAGGTGCCGGGGCGGCGCTGATCGACATCAATATGGGCTGCCCGGCCAAGCGTGTGACGACGGGCCTCGCCGGCTCGGCGCTGCTGCGCGACCTCGACCTCGCCACCCGCCTCATCGCGGCGGTGGTGGGGGCGGTGAGCGTGCCGGTGACGCTGAAGACACGGCTCGGCTGGGACGACGCCGCCACCGTGGCGCCGGAACTCGCCCGCCGGGCCGAGGCGATCGGCGTTCAGATGATTACCATTCACGGCCGCACCCGCTGCCAGTTCTATACCGGCCGCGCCGACTGGGCGGCGATCCGGGCGGTCAAGGATGCCGTCTCCATCCCCGTGCTCGCCAATGGCGATCTGGTGGCGATCGAGGACGCGACCGCGATGCTGGCCGCGTCCGGCGCCGACGGGGTGATGATCGGCCGCGGCGCCCAGGGGCGTCCGTGGTTTCCCGGCCAGGTCGCCAGCTTCCTGCGCACTGGCCGGGCGCCGGAAGATCCGCCGCTTGCCGAGCAGCGCGACGTCCTGATCGAGCTCTATGAGGGCTGGCTGGGTCATTACGGGCGCGAGCTCGGCATGCGCTGCGCCCGCAAGCATGTCGGCTGGTCGCTGGCCTCGGCCACGGCGAGCGCCGGCCGCGCGTCAGACGTCGCCGCCTTGTGGCGCAAGCGCCTGCTTACCCTTGAGGATCCGGCGCGCGTCGTCACCGGAATCCGCGACGCCTATGACGACATTGGATGGAGAGAAGCTGCATGAGTTCGGTTTCCTCGCAACGGCCTGGCCCGCGCGCGGGCAGCGCGACTGCGGAGGCCGTCGTGAATGCGCTGCCGCATCCAGTCATCACGGTGGCGGAAGATAATCGCCTGATCGACGCCAATGTGGCGGCGGAAGCCTTCTTCGAGGCCTCGCTGGCGGTTCTGGTTCGTCATCGCCTGCAGGACTTCGTGCCCTTCGGCAGCCCGATCCTGTCGCTGGTGGATCAGGTGCGCGCGCGCGGCGCGGCGGTCAATGAATACCGGGTCGATCTCGGCACCCCGCGCAATGGCGGCGAGCGCATCGTCGACATTCATGTCGCGCCGCTGTCGGAAGCGGCGGGCCACGTCGTCATCATGCTGCAGGAACGCACCATTGCCGACAAGATGGACCGCCAGCTCACCCATCGCGGCGCCGCCCGCTCGGTGACGGCGCTGGCCTCGATGCTGGCGCATGAGATCAAGAATCCGCTCTCCGGCATTCGCGGCGCGGCGCAGCTGCTGGAATTGTCGGCCAGCGACGACGACCGCTCGCTGACCCGGCTGATCACCGACGAGGCCGACCGCATCGTCAAGCTGGTCGACCGCATGGAGGTGTTCTCCGACGAGCGGCCGATCGAGCGCGAGCCGGTCAACATCCACGCGGTGCTGGAGCATGTGCGCACGCTGGCCAGCACGGGATTCGCCCGCAACATCCGCTTCGTCGAGGAGTACGACCCCTCGCTGCCGCCGGTGCTGGCCAATCGCGACCAGCTGATCCAGGTGTTCCTCAATCTGGTGAAGAACGCCGCCGAAGCCATTGGCGATTCGCCCGATGGCGAGATCCAGCTCACCACCGCCTTCCGCCCCGGCGTGCGGCTGATGATGCCCGGCGCCCCGGCCCGGGTCAGCCTGCCGCTGGAGTTCTGCGTGCGGGACAATGGCCCCGGCGTGCCGGAAGACCTGATGCCGCATCTGTTCGACCCGTTCGTCACCACCAAGCCGACCGGCACGGGCCTCGGCCTGGCGCTGGTGGCCAAGATCGTCGGCGACCATGGCGGCATCATCGAATGCGACAGCCAGCCCCGCCGCACCACCTTCCGTGTCCTCATGCCCATGTACCGCGCCAGTCGCGGTGACGAGAAGAGTTGAGAACCGCCATGCCGACGGGAAGTATCCTGGTTGCCGATGATGACGCTGCCATCCGCACCGTGCTCAATCAGGCGCTGTCGCGGGCGGGCTATGAGGTGCGCTCCTGCGGCAATGCGGCGACGCTGTGGCGCTGGGTCAGCCAGGGCGATGGCGACCTCGTCATCACCGATGTGGTGATGCCGGATGAGAACGCCTTCGACCTGCTGCCGCGGATCAAGAAGGTGCGCCCGGACCTGCCGGTCATCGTCATGAGCGCGCAGAACACCTTCATGACCGCGATCCGGGCGTCGGAGAAGGGTGCCTATGAGTACCTGCCCAAGCCCTTCGACCTGAAGGAGCTGATCTCCATCGTCGGCCGCGCCTTGTCCGAGCCGAAGAAGCCGGAAAACGCGCTCAAAGGTCTCGGCGAGGACGCCGACAACATCCCGCTGGTCGGCCGCTCGCCGGCGATGCAGGACATTTACCGCGTGCTGGCGCGGCTGATGCAGACCGACCTCACCGTGATGATCGCCGGCGAGAGCGGCACGGGCAAGGAGCTGGTGGCGCGGGCGCTGCATGATTACGGCAAGCGCCGCAACGGGCCGTTCGTCGCCATCAACATGGCGGCGATCCCGCGCGACCTGATCGAATCCGAGCTGTTCGGCCATGAGAAGGGCGCCTTCACCGGCGCCAATGCCCGCTCGGCCGGACGTTTCGAGCAGGCGGAGAGCGGCACGCTGTTCCTCGACGAGATCGGCGACATGCCGATGGAGGCGCAGACCCGGCTGCTGCGCGTGCTGCAGCAGGGCGAATACACCACGGTCGGCGGGCGCACCGCGATCAAGACCGATGTGCGCATCGTCGCCGCCACCAACAAGGATCTGCGCATCCTCATCCAGCAGGGCCTGTTCCGCGAGGACCTGTTCTTCCGCCTGAACGTCGTGCCGCTGCGGCTGCCGCCGCTGCGCGAGCGCGCCGAGGACGTGCCGGACCTTGCCCGCCACTTCTTCCTGCAGGCCGAGCGCGAGGGGCTGCCGCGCAAGCAGATCGACGCCGCCGCGCTCGACCGGCTCAAGCGCTACCGCTGGCCGGGCAATGTGCGCGAGCTGGAAAACCTGATCCGCCGCCTCGCCGCGCTCTACCCGCAGGAGGTCATCACCGGCTCGATCATCGAGGCCGAGCTGTCGACGCCGATCTCGCCGCCGACGCCGGAGGAAAACGGCCAGGACGAAACGCTCTCCGCCTCGGTGGAGCGCCATCTCAACGCCTATTTCGGTGGCTTCGGCGAGAACCTTCCCCCGCCCGGCCTCTATCACCGCATCCTGAAGGATGTGGAATATCCGCTGCTCTCCGCCGCGCTGGCGGCGACGCGCGGCAACCAGATCAAGGCGGCCGAATTGCTGGGCCTCAACCGCAACACGCTGCGCAAGAAAATCCGCGATCTGGACATCCAAATAATCCGCACCAGTCGGTGAGCACCTACACGCCCTCGCAAATTAAGGCGGGGGCGGCTCGCCAATGTCACATTTTTGCACCAGTGTCGTATCACTGCATCAGTAGGGCGGGCTGATTCCCGCCGCCGACATGGTGATGGATGAGCGATACTTCGACCGGCGGAACCGACAGGCAGGAAACGCTCGACCTCGGCGGGATGGGATTCCGGTTCTCGCTCTGGGGTCTGGCGCCGCTGGCGGTGCTGCTGGCGCTGCTGATCGCGCTGGCCAGCTTCATCATCCTCATCGGCATCACCCCGCTGGTGCCCTCGCAGGATGTGATCATCGTCGTCCTGTGCCTCAACGGGCTGATGTCGCTGGTGCTGCTCGGCATCATCGGCCGCGAGGTCTGGCGCATCGTCAAGGCGCGCAAGCGCGGCCGGGCGGCGGCGCGGCTGCATGTGCGCGTCGTCGGCCTGTTCGGCGTGGTGGCGGTGGTGCCGGCGCTGCTGGTGGCGATCCTGGCCAGCATAACCCTCGACAAGGGGCTCGACCGCTGGTTCTCGGTCCGCACCCGCTCCATCGTCGACAATGCGGTGTCGGTCGCGCAGACCTATGTGCGCGAGCACGCCTATTCCATTCGCGGCGATGTGCTCGGCATGTCGCGCGATCTCCAGCGCATTCGCCCGCTCTGGGACCAGGACCGCAGCCGTTTCCGCCAGGCACTGACCGCGCAGGCGGTGGTGCGCGGCCTGCCCGCCGCCATGATCATCGACAAGGACCTCCAGGTCGTCGACCGCGCCACCATCCGCGTCGGCCGCGAATTCGTCGTGCCGGCCAATCTGGCGCTGAAGGACGCGACCGAGGAGCAGCCGCTGATCTATTTGCCGAGCGATGCCGACTATGTCGGCGCGGTCATTCCGCTCAAGGATTTCGGCGACCTCTATCTTTATGTCGCGCGCTCGGTCGACCCGCGGGTGATCGAATATCTCAAGGAGACGCAGGCCGCCGTCGTCGACTACCGCAATCTGGAACAGCAGCGGGTCGGCGTGCAGGTGGCGTTCGCGGTGCTCTATGCGGTGATCTCGCTCACCGTGCTGCTCTGCGCCGTGTGGCTCGGCATCAATTTCGCCAACCGGCTGGTGGCGCCGATCCGCCGCCTGATCGGCGCCGCCGATCTTGTCGCCGCCGGCAATCTCTATGTCGAAGTGCCGGTGCGCCGCACCGAGGGCGACCTGTCGAGCCTGGCCGAGACCTTCAACAAGATGACGCAGGAGCTGCGCACCCAGCGCGACGACCTCGTGCAGGCCCGCGACCAGATCGACACCCGCCGGCGCTTTACCGAGGCGGTGCTCTCCGGCGTCGGTGCCGGCGTCATCGGCCTCGACCCGCAGGGGCGCATCTCGATCATCAACCGCCCGGCGGAGAAGCTGCTCGGGGTGGTGGAGGCGGACGTGCTCGGGGCCGAGCTCGGCGCCGTGGTGCCGGAAGTGGCGCCACTCCTCGCCCAGGCGATGGAGGCGGGCGAGCGCAGCGTGCAGGCCAATACGACGCTCACGCGCAATGGCCGCGACCGGGTGATCGCGGTGCGCGTCACCACGGAGCAGTCGCGCGAGGCCGAGCATGGCTGGGTGGTCACGCTGGACGACATCACCGAGCTGGTGGTGGCGCAGCGCAGTTCGGCCTGGGCCGACGTCGCCCGGCGCATCGCCCATGAGATCAAGAACCCACTCACCCCGATCCAGCTCTCCGCCGAGCGGCTGCGCCGGCGCTACGGCAAGGTGATCGGCGAGGACCGCGAGGTGTTCGACCAGTGCACCGAAACCATCATCCGCCAGGTCGGCGATATCGGCCGCATGGTGGACGAGTTCTCCTCCTTCGCCCGCATGCCCAAGCCTGTCGCCGAGGCGCAGGACATTGGCGAGACGGCGCGGCAGGTCGTCTTTCTCATGCGGGTCGGCAATCCCGACATCACGCTCGACCTCGAACTGCCCGAGCAGCCGGTGATCGCCCGCTTCGACCGCCGCCTCATGTCGCAGGCGCTGACCAACATCATCAAGAACGCCACCGAGGCGCTGGCGGCGGTGCCGCCGGAAGAGCGCACGGATCCGCCGCGCATCCAGGTCGCGGTGCACGCCAATGAGCGGATGGTGACGATCGACGTCATCGACAATGGCAAGGGCCTGCCGACCGAGAACCGGGCGCGGCTGCTGGAGCCTTATGTGACGACGCGCGAGAAGGGCACCGGGCTCGGCCTCGCGATCGTCGGCAAGATCATGGAAGAGCATGGCGGCGGCATCGAACTCGACGATGCGCCCCATGGGCGTGGCGCGTGGATCCGCCTGCGTTTCGCGCGCGATGGCGGCCCAACCGCCACCAATGACGGAAAAAGCAACGGCGGGGCCTCCGCGGCCCGGCTGGTCGGCTGAAGGAGAACTGACTTATGGCGACGGACATCCTGATCGTCGACGACGAAGCCGACATTCGCGGGCTGGTTGCGGGCATTCTGGAAGATGAGGGCTATGGCGCCCGCACCGCCAAGGACAGCGACGAGGCGCTGGCCGCCATCGAGGCGCGCCGCCCGCATCTGGTCTTCCTCGACATCTGGCTGGAGCGCTCCAAGCTCGACGGGCTGCAGCTGCTCGAACGGATCAAGAAAAGCCATCCGGACGTGCCGGTTGTGATGATTTCCGGCCACGGCACCATCGAGACGGCGGTGGCGGCGATCAAGCAGGGCGCCTACGACTTCATCGAGAAGCCGTTCAATTCCGACCGCCTGATCCTCGTTGCCGACCGCGCGCTGGAAACGCTGCGGCTGAAGCGCGAGGTGCGCGACCTCAAGCAGCGCACCGCCGTGACCCAGCTTCTGGTCGGCAAGTCCTCGGTGATGAACCAGCTGCGCCAGGGCATCGAGCGCGTGGCGCCGACCAATAGCCGTATCATGATCGTCGGCCCCTCCGGCTCCGGCAAGGAGCTGACCGCCCGCATGATCCACTCCGCCTCGCAGCGGGCCAATGGTCCCTTCGTGGTCATCAACGCCGCCGCCATCACCCCCGAGCGGATGGAGGTCGAGCTTTTCGGCGTCGAGATCGGGGAAGGGCAGGGCCGGCAGGTCGGCGCGCTGGAAGAGGCGCATGGCGGCACGCTGTTCATCGACGAGATCGCCGACATGCCGCGCGAGACCCAGAACCGCATCCTGCGGGTACTGGTCGACCAGAACTTCCTGCGGGTCGGCGGCGCCACCCGTGTCTCCGTGGATGTCCGCATCATCTCCTCCACCGCGCGCAATCTGGAGAAGGAGATCGCCGAAGGGCGTTTCCGCGAGGACCTCTATCACCGCCTCGGCGTCGTGCCGGTGCGCGTGCCGCCGCTGGCCGAGCGGCGCGAGGACGTGCCGGAGCTGGTCGAGTTCTTCCTCGACCAGATTTCCCAGTCCACCGGCCTGCCGCGCCGGCGCGTCGCCGACGACGCCCTCGCCGTGCTGCAGTCGCATGACTGGCCGGGCAATGTCCGCCAGCTGCGCAACAATATCGAGCGCCTGCTGATCCTCGCCTCCGGCGAGGCCGACGCGCCTGTTACTGCCGACATGCTGCCCCCCGATGTCGGCGCGTTGGTGCCGAGCCTGCCGAGCGGGACGGGCGGCGAGCACCTGATGGGCCTGCCGCTGCGCGAGGCGCGCGAAGTGTTTGAGCGCGAATATCTGGTGGCGCAGATCAGCCGGTTCGGCGGCAACATTTCCCGCACCGCCGAGTTCGTCGGCATGGAGCGCTCGGCGCTGCACCGCAAGCTGAAGGCGCTCGGCATCGGCTGAGCGCCCATTTCGCCCGGCTGGCGGTGAGGAAGATGTGCGGCCCGCCGCGCGGACGTCTCCGGCTGCGTGCGAACCTGCTATAGAGTGACTCGCGAGAAGAGAGCCGGGGGGGCGCCGCAGGCGGCACCTTCCGATACCAGCGGGGTCGCCATGAAGGTCGTCATTTGCGGGGCGGGGCAGGTGGGGTTCGGTATTGCCGAGCGTCTGGCCGCGGAGCAGAACGACGTCTCGATCATCGACACCTCGCCGCGCCTCATCCAGGCCGTCACCGACACGCTCGACGTGCGCGGCTTCGTCGGCCATGGCTCGCATCCCGATGTGCTGGCCCGGGCCGGGCTGGAAGCGGCGGACATGCTGATCGCCGTCACCCTGCACGACGAAGTCAACATGATCGCCTGCCAGGTCGGCCACGCTCTGTTTGACGTGCCGACCAAGATCGCCCGGGTGCGGGCGCAGAGCTATCTCCAGGGTCATTGGCGCGACCTGTTCTCGCGCGACCACCTGCCGATCGACGTGGTGATCTCGCCGGAGCTCGAAGTGGGCGAGATGGTGCTGCGGCGCCTGTCGCTGCCCGGCGCGGTGGATACGGTCAGCTTCAACGACAGCAATGTCGTGGTGGTGGGCGTGCGCTGCCAGGAGGACTGCCCGGTCCTCGACACGCCGCTGCGCCAGCTGACCGATCTGTTCCCGGACCTGCGCGCCGTCGTGGTGGCGGTCTATCGCAACGGCAAGACCTTCGTGCCACGCTCGACCGATTCGCTGCTGGCCGGCGATCTCGCCTATTTCGTCGCCCATACCGACCAGGTCAGCCGCACCCTGTCGATCTTCGGCCATGACGAGCCGCCGGCGCAGCGCATCGTCATCGGCGGCGGCGGCAATATCGGGCTCTATGTCGCCCGCGAACTGGAGCTGCGCAACCCGAAGGCGCGGGTGAAGATCATCGAGGAAAACCTTGGCCGCGCCGAGGAAATCGCCCAGCAGCTGTCGCGGACCGTAGTGCTGCGCGGCAGCGCGCTCGACCGGGCGATCCTGGAGGAGGCGGCCGTCGGCGATGCCGACACGATGATCGCCGTCACCAATGACGACCGGGTCAACATCCTCTCCTGCCTGCTGTCGCGCGAGCTTGGCGCTAAGCGCATGCTGTCGCTGCTGAACGATCCGGCCTATCCCGCCTTTGCCCGCGGGCTCGGCATCGACGCCTATGTGAATCCGCGCCAGATCACCGTCTCGAAAATCCTGCAATATGTCCGCAAGGGCCGCATTCGCGGGGTTCACTCCCTGCTGAACGGCGCCGGTGAGGTGATCGAGGCCGAAGCGCTGGAGACCTCGCCGCTGGTCGGCAAGCCGCTGCGCCAGCTCGACATCTTCGACGGCATGCGGATCGGGGCCGTCATCCGCGGCGGCCGGGTGATGCTGCCGCGCGGCGATACCGTGATCCAGGCGCGCGACCGGGTGGTGATGTTCGCGCTCGCCGACAAGGTGAAGCGGGTCGAGCAGCTGTTCCGGGTCAGCCTTGAGTTCTTCTGAGAGAGGCCGACACCCATGATCGCGGTCGCCCGCCACAGCGCACAGACGGCCGGGGTCATGGCCGGCTTCCTGCTGCTCTCGGCGCTGGTGTCGCTGTTCCGCCGCGAGCCGGGGGCGGACATCTTCCTGATGACGGCGCTGCTGACCGTGTTCGGCGCCGGCGCGGTTTTTCTCGCCGTGCGCAACCGCCCCGGCCGGCTCGACCGGCTGGCGGCCTATGGCCTGCTGCTGGTGCTCTGGGTCGGCGTGCCGATCATCGCCGCCGTGCCGATCGCGGCAACGACGACACTGACGCCGATGCATGCCTGGCTGGAGGCCGTGTCGGCCTTCACCACCACCGGTCCGGTGCAGATCCATGACCTTGAGAACGTGCCGCGGGCGACGCTGGGCTGGCTGCTGACCCTGCAATGGGCCGGCGGCCTGCTCACGCTGATCGGCTTCGTCGCGGTGCTCGGCCCGGCCGGCATGGGCGGCCTGCCGGACCGCAGCGCCCGCGCCAATCTGCTGGCGGCGACCCAGCAGACCACGCTGGACGACGCGCTGCGGCTGGTGCTGCCGGTCTATCTCGGCGCCACCCTGCTGTGCACCTTCATTCTGTTCCTGCTCGGCATGCGGCTGTTCGAGGCGCTCGGTTTCGCCGGCGCGGCCGTGTCCACCGGCGGCCTGCTGCCCGATGCGGATGGCATTGCCGGCTATGGCCATCTCGGCATCAAGGCCGTGCTTATCCTGTTCATGCTGATCGGGGGCACGAGCATATTGTGGCAGCGCATGCTGCTCACGCGGCGCTTTCGCCTCGCGGTGGGACAGTATGAAAATATTGTGCTTTTTGTACTTTGCCTTGGTCTCGGTCTCGCCGCTGCGGCGATTGGTTTCCGCACCCTTGGCGGCGGCCTCTCGCTGCCGATCGCGCTGGAGGACGGGCTGTTCACCGCCGTCTCCCTCGTCACCACGACCGGCATCGAGCCGCATGCGGGCGCCTTTGCCAGCCTGCCGGTGACGCTGGTGCTGGGGGTGATCTTCATCGGCGGCGCCAGTTTCTCCACCACGGGCGGCATCAAAATCTACCGCGCCGGGGTGATGGTGCTGCAGAGCCTGCGCGAGCTGGAGCGGCTGGTGCATCCCAGCGCCGTGCATCCGCGCCGGCTTGGCCAGCAGAATGTGTCGCTGCAGATGATGAAGGCGATCTGGATCATGTTCGGCGTCGCCTGCACGGTGATCGGCGCCCTGACCGTGGCGCTCGCTCCGGCCATGCCGAGCTTCGAGGCGGCGTTCGTCGCGGTGCTCACCGCGCTCAGCAATGTCGGCCCGGTCTATGCCGCGAACTGGCAGCCGGAGGTGAACTGGCCGGAATGGGGCGCGCTGCCGGCCTATGCCCAGCTTATACTGGCGCTCGCCATGATTCTGGGCCGGCTGGAGATCCTGGTCGTGCTGGGCCTGGCGAATTTCGCCCTATGGCGACGTTAGCGTGTAAAAGAATTATATATCAAAGCGGTGATGCCGTTTCCTCGCACGAAAGGCGAGCGGGCATTCATCCGGAACGAGCAGGCCCACGGGGACGGACGATGTCGCGCATTGCCTATGTGAACGGATCTTATGTCGCACATGCCGAGGCCGGCGTGCATGTCGAGGATCGTGGCTACCAGTTCGGTGATGGCGTCTACGAGGTGTGCGAGGTGCGCGGCGGCCACATGGTGGACGAGCGCCGCCACATGGCGCGGCTGGTGCGCTCGCTCGGCGAACTGCGCATCCGCCTGCCGATGTCGCTTGCCGCGCTCGGCGTGGTGCTGCGCCAGACCATCGCCCGCAACCGGGTGCGTGATGGCCTCGTCTATCTGCAGGTGACGCGCGGCGTCGCCCGCCGCGACCATTATTTCCCTGACGCGGCGACGCCGCCTTCGCTGGTGGTGACGGCCCGCTCGGTCGACCCGGCCAAGGGCGAGGCGGTGGCAGGGCAGGGGATCGCCGTCATCACCGTGCCGGATAATCGCTGGGAGCGGGTCGACATCAAGACCATCGGCCTGCTGCCCAATGTGCTGGCGAAGGAGGCGGCCAAGCAGGCCGGCGCGCGCGAGGCGTGGTTTGTCGACGCCTCCGGCCATGTCACCGAGGGCGGCTCGACCAATGCCTGGATCGTCACCCCGGAGGGCCGGCTCGTCACCCGCCCGGCGGAAAGCGGAATCCTGCGCGGCATCACCCGCACCGTCATGATGGAAGTGGCGGAAAAGCTGCAATTGCGGGTCGAGGAGCGCCCCTTCACGGTGGCGGAAGCGCTGGGCGCGCGCGAGGCCTTCGTCACCTCGGCCACCAATTTCGCCACGCCGGTGGTGCGAATCGACGGGCAGACCATAGGTGACGGCCGTCCCGGCCCTGTCGTGCGCGCGCTGCGCGAGAACTTCCATCGGGTTGCCGAGATCGGCCGCTGAAGCGGGAAATTGTGCCCGGCCGGCACCCGGCCGGCACCCGGCCGGCACCCGGCCGGCACCCGGCCGGCGCGCGGGCGCGCACGGAAAGACCTTGCCAAGCGCGGCCAACTTGGCGAAAGCATCTTGCGCGCCAGTCATGCTATGCCATGTTTGGGGCGCACGTCTTCATGCTCGCCCGCTCCCGGACGGGGCGCAGAGGTGAAGGCGACCGCGCCGACCTACGAGCAACAACAAACAAACGGATCAAAAAACCATGGCCGCGGAACGTTCGCAGAACCTCCAGGACACCTTTCTCAACCACGTCCGCAAGAACAAGACGCCGCTCACCATCTTCCTGGTCAATGGCGTGAAGCTGCAGGGAGTCGTCACCTGGTTCGATAATTTCTGCGTGCTGCTGCGCCGCGACGGCCATTCGCAGCTGGTCTACAAGCACGCGATCTCGACCATCATGCCCGGCCATCCGGTTCAGCTGTTCGAGCCTGATGAGACCGGCGAGAAGGGTTGACCTTGGAGCTTAAGACCTCCCGCATGTCGCCCGCCGGCCGCGCCGCCGGCCTGCCTGTCGAGAACGAAACCGCCGGCGATGCCACCCGCGTGGTGGTGATCGTCCCGCACCTGACCCGTCGCGGGGGCGGGGAGGACGGACTGCGCCGCTCGCCCGAGGCGCGGCTCGACGAAGCGATCGGCCTCGTCCTCGCCATCGATCTGAAGCTCGTCGGCAGTGCGCTGGTGGGCTTGTCGCAGGTGCGTCCCGCGACCTATCTCGGCAGCGGCAAGGTCGAGGAGATCGCCGAGCTGGTGAAGGCGGAGGAGGCGGGGCTGGTCTTCGTCGACGCGCCGCTCAGCCCGGTGCAGCAGCGCAACCTTGAAAAGGCGTTCGCCGCCAAGGTGATCGACCGCACCGCTCTCATTCTGGAAATCTTCGGCCAGCGTGCCCGCACCAAGGAAGGCGTGCTGCAGGTCGAGCTGGCCCATCTGAACTACCAGCGCAGCCGGCTGGTGCGCTCGTGGACCCATCTGGAACGCCAGCGCGGCGGCTTCGGCTTTCTCGGCGGCCCGGGCGAAACGCAGATCGAGGCCGACCGTCGGCTGATTGGCGAGCGCATCGTCAAGATCGAGCGCGAACTGGAGCAGGTCAAGCGCACCCGCGCCTTGCACCGCGCCAGCCGCAAGAAGGTGCCGTATCCCGTCGTGGCGCTGGTGGGCTACACCAATGCCGGCAAGTCGACCCTGTTCAACCGGCTGACCCGCGCCGACGTCATGGCGCAGGACCTGCTGTTTGCCACGCTCGACCCGACCCTGCGGGCGGTGCAGCTTCCCACCGGCGACAAGGTGATCCTGTCCGACACGGTCGGCTTCATCTCCGATCTGCCGACCCAGCTGGTCGCCGCCTTCCGCGCCACGCTGGAAGAGGTGATCGAGGCCGATTTGATCCTGCATGTGCGGGACATGTCGCATGAGGATGCCGACGCGCAGGCGCATGACGTGAAGGGCGTGCTCAGCGATCTCGACATCGACCCCGAGGACGACCACCGCGTGATCGAGGTCTGGAACAAGATCGACCGCCTGGACGAGGAGAGCCGGGCCGGCCTGTTCAACACCGCCGCCCGCCGCGAGGGCGATGCGCGGCCCATTCCCGTCTCGGCGCTGACCGGCGAGGGCATGGAACCGCTGCTCGCCACGATTTCGCAGCGGCTGTCGCGCGAACGGGTCAGCCTCGCCATCGATCTCGACGCCGCCGATGGCGGCAATCTGAGCTGGCTCTACCGGCACAGCGAAGTGCTGGAGCGCCGTCAGGACGGGGAGGGGCGCCTGCATCTGGCGGTGCGCGTGCCGCCCGACCGCGCCGAGCAGATCGAGCGCCGCTTCGGCGCCCGGCGGATCAAGGGAACAGGCGAGGGCGGCTGAACGCCCCGCACTATACCGCGACCGGAACGTCATCCCGGACGGCCGAAGGCTGATCCGGGATGACGTCGAGAAGGGCGAGCGATCCCGGCGCTGCGCGGCGCTTCGGCCGGGATGACGAACCGAGCGCCCGCCAGGGCAGGGCACCCCACCGCCCTACTCCTTCGGCGCCGCCGTCTTCGCTTCCTGCCAGAGCGCTTCCATTTCATCCAGGCTGGCCCCATCAGGCCTGCGCCCGGCCTGCGCCAGCCGATCCTCGATATGGGCGAAGCGGCGGACGAATTTCTGATTTGTGCCGCGCAGCGCCGCCTCCGGGTCGACATCGAGATGGCGGGCGAGATTGGCCAGCGCGAACAGCAGGTCGCCGACCTCTTCCGCTGCCGCTTTGCGGTCGCCGGAGACGATCTCGGCTTCCACCTCGTCGATCTCCTCGCGAATCTTGTCGAGCACCGGGCGCACATCCGGCCAGTCGAAGCCGACCTTGGCCGCCTTGTCCTGCAGCTTCACCGCGCGGGTGAGGGCAGGGGCGCCGGCCGGCACCCCGTCCAGCGTGCGACCCTGCCCCGGCTCCGGCGGCAGGCCCCGCGCCTGCCGGCGCTCCGCCCGCTGCGCCTTCTCCTGCGCCTTGATCGCATCCCACGCCACATTCACCGCCGCGACGTCGCGCCCGCGTGCGTCGGCGAACACATGCGGGTGGCGGCGGATCATCTTCGCGGTGATCGCCTCGACCACGGCGCCGAAATCGAAGGCGCCGCGCTCCTGCGCCAGCCGGGCGTGGAACACCACCTGCAGCAGCAGGTCGCCGAGCTCGTCGCAGAGATCGTCGAGGTCGCCGCGGGCAATGGCATCCGCCACCTCATAGGCTTCCTCGATCGTGTAGGGGGCGATCGTGGCGAAGTCCTGCGCCAGGTCCCAGGGGCAGCCGGTGTCCGGCGTGCGCAGCGCCGCCATGATCTCCAGCAGCCGCTCAATGTCACGGGAGGGCGTCAAATCCGCCTCAAGATGATTCGCAGAAGACATATTATGGAAAACACTTTGATGGTTCCGAATGGGAGGACGTATGAGCGCCTATCCATAACCTATTGATTTAGAGCGAGTTTCAGTCCGTCATGGGCAGCGGTCACGCCGTCCGGCAGCTCGCGCATCAGCGTGGCGTAGTCGAGGTCGGTGTGCAGGTTGGTCAGCACCGCCCGGCGCGGCTTCATCCGCGCGATCCAGGCCAGCGCCTCACTGAGCGACAGATGCGTCGGGTGCGGCTTGGGCCGCAGCGCGTCGAGGATCCAGACATCGAGGTCCGCCAGATAAGGCAGGCTCTCGTCCGGAAGATCGTGCAGGTCGCTGGAATAAGCGAGCCCGCCAATGCGGAAGCCATAGGAGATGATGCTGCCGTGATACTGCCGGAACGCGGTCGCCTCGATCGGCCCGCCGGGCCCGTCGACACGGATGGTGTCGCCGGCGTGGAAGCGATGCTCGGTGAGGATCGGCGGGTAGTCGCTGCCCGGCGGCGTCTCGAAGCAATAGCCGAAGCGCTGGTGCAGCATCGCCGACGTCTCGGGATCGACATGCACGTCGATGCGGCGCCGGTTGAGAATGGTCAGCGGCCGCAGATCGTCGATGCCATGTGTGTGGTCGGCATGTTCATGGGTGAACAGCACGCCGTCGAGCCGGTCGACCCCGGCATCGATCAGCTGCTCGCGCAAATCCGGCGAGGTGTCGATCAGCACCCGCGTCGGCTGGTCGACGCCCGGCGCGAAGCGCTCCACCAGCATGGAGCAGCGGCGGCGGCGGTTGCGCGGCTCATTGGGGTCGCACACCCCCCATCCCTGCCCGACTCGCGGCACCCCGCCGGAGGAACCGCAGCCGAGAATGGTGAAGGTGAACGCCATGGCGCGGGGGGAGCCTCTAGGATGCGCGGGAGAACAGGCGGAAGAAGTTCTGCGTCGTCAGCGCCGCGATCTCGTCGAAGGAAACGCCGCGCGCCTCACCCAGTATATGGGCGGTTTCCACCACATAGGAAGGCTCGTTGCGCTTGCCGCGATGGCTGTTGGGCGCGAGATAGGGCGCGTCCGTCTCCACCAGCACCCGGTCGGCCGGCAGGCTGGCGGCGATCGCGCGCAGCGGCGCGCCCGACTTGAAGGTGAGGATGCCGGAGAAGGAGACATAGCCGCCCAGCGCTACCGCCCGGCGGGCTAGTTCCGGCCCGGCGGTGAAGCAGTGCAGCACGAAGCCGAAGGCGCCCTTCCCGCTTTCCTCTTCCAGAATCGCCGCCACATCCTCGTCCGCGTCGCGGGCATGGATCACCAGCGGCAGGCCGGTGCGGCGCGCCGCCTCGATATGCAGGCGGAAACCGGCGGCCTGCGCGTCGCGCGGGGCGGTGTCGTAGTGATAATCGAGCCCGGCCTCGCCGATGGCGACCACCTTGGGGTGATCGGCCGCCGCGAGCAGCTCGTCCAGCGTCACGTCGGCTTCCTCGCCGGCATTGTGCGGGTGGGTGCCGACCGAGCAGAACACGTCCTCGAAACGCTCCGCGATCGCCCTCACCTGCCCGGAACGGCGCACGCGGGTGCCGATGGTGACAAGGCGGCCGACGCCGGCCGCGCGGGCGCGCGCCACCACGTCGTCAAGCTCGGCGGCGAAGTCCGGAAAGTCGAGATGGCAGTGGCTGTCGACGATCATGAGGCGGCCGGCGCCTCGGGCTCGACATAGCGCGGGAACACCCCGACCGGCGCCGGCAGCGCCGTGCCGCCGGCCAGCCGCCCGGCCTCGCCAAGGCTGGCGAAGCTGCGCGAACCTTCCGGAATCGCAAGCAGGTCCAGCAGCTTGCCGGCGCTCGTTGGAATGAACGGCTGGGCGAGCAGGGCCACCTGGCGCACCACTTCGGCCGTCGTCCACAGCACGGTGCCGAAGCGCTCGGGCGCGCTCTTGCGCAGTTCCCACGGCGCGGCGCCGGCGAAATAGCGGTTGGCGTCGGCCACCACCGCCCAGATCGCGGCGAGGGCGTTGTGGATCTGCTGGCCCTCCATCGCCTCGCGCACCTTGGCGCCCATGGCGTCGGCGCTGGCGAGAATCGCCGCGTCATCGTCCGAGAGCGGGCCGGGCGCCGGCAGCGTGCCACCGAGATTCTTGGCGATCATCGACAGCGAGCGCTGGGCGAGGTTGCCCAGATCATTGGCGAGATCGGCATTGGTGCGGGCGACGATGGCGTCGTGGCTGTAGGAGCCGTCCTGGCCGAAGGGAATCTCGCGCAGCAGGAAATAGCGCAGCGCATCGACGCCATAGGCGCGGGCGAGGTCGAACGGGTCGATCACGTTGCCGACCGACTTCGACATCTTCTCCCCGCGATTATGGATGAAGCCGTGCGCGAACACGGTTTTCGGCGGCTCGATCCCGGCCGACATCAGGAAGGCTGGCCAGTACACCGCGTGGAAGCGGATGATGTCCTTGCCGATGATGTGGAGATTGGCCGGCCAGTAGCGCTGGAAGCTCGCGCTCGCCGTGTCGGGATAGCCGACGCCGGTGATGTAGTTGGTGAGCGCGTCCACCCACACATACATCACATGGTCCGGGTCGCCCGGCACCGGAATGCCCCAGGTGAAGGTGGTGCGGCTGATCGAGAGATCCTGCAGCCCGCCGCGCACGAAGCTCGTCACCTCGTTGCGCCGCACCTCGGGCCGGATGAAGTCCGGGTGGGCGTCGTAATAGTCGAGCAGCTTCTGCTGATAGGCGGAGAGGCGGAAGAAATAGCTCTTCTCCTCGGTCCACTCCACCGGCGTGCCCTGCGGGCCGAGGCGCACGCCGTCCGGGTTAACCGTGGTCTCGTCCTCGGCGTAATAGGCCTCGTCGCGCACCGAGTACCAGCCAGAATAGGCGCCGGCATAGATGTCGCCGCTCTCCACCATGCGCTGCCAGATCGCCTGGGTGGAGGCGATGTGGTCGGCATCGGTGGTGCGGATGAAGCGGTCATACTCGACGCCGAGCAGCGCATCCATCTCCTGGAAGCGGGTGGCGTTCTTCGTCGCCCATTCCAGCGGCGTCAGCCCCTGCTTTTCCGCCGTCTGGGCCATCTTCAGCCCGTGCTCGTCGGTGCCGGTCAGGAAGAAGACGTCATAGCCGTCGAGCTTCTTGAAGCGGGCGAGCGCGTCCGAGGCGATCTTCTCATAGGCGTGGCCGATATGGGGCGCGCCATTGGGGTAGTCGATCGCGGTGGTGATGTAGAAGGCGGGTCTCACGGCGGTTTCCTGCGGGGCGGCCGGCCGGCGCGCGATCAGGGGCGCAGGGCCTCGTTGAGCGACGCGAAGATCCGGAAGACGAGGGTCTTGCGGTCGAGATTATAGACATCGGCGTCGACCGCAGCGCGGCGAACCTTCTCCCACACCTCCGGGAGGCGTGCAAGACGAACACGCGCCGTCTGGCGGCGGCCGGTGGCGTGGTCGCTGATCCACGCCTCCACCGTGCCGACAAAGGCGTCCAGCGCCCCTCCCCGGTCGCCGGCCAGCTTTTCGCCGAGCGTGTGCAGCGACTTGGGGTCGACATCGGGCAGCGCGTCGAGCAGCACGGTGGTGGCGTTGCGCACGGCGAGGCCGTCGCCCTCCAGCAGGCCCAGCGCCTCGCGCACGCTGCCGCCCGCCGCCGCTGCCGCCTCGGTGAAGCGGCTGCGGTCGAGGCCCGGCAGGCTGGCGCTCAGCGTCTCCAGCGCCTCCACCACCTGCCCGTCCGACAGCGCCCGCAGCGGCACCATGCGGCAGCGCGAGCGGATGGTGGGCAGCAGCCGGCCGGGCGCATGGCTCACCAGCAGGAACAGCGCGCGGTTGGGCGGCTCCTCCAGCGTCTTCAGCAGCGCGTTGGCGCCCTGCGCGTTCATCTCGTCCAGCGTGTCGACGACACAGACCCGCCAGCCGCCGAGCGCCGCCGTCGAGCCGAAGAAGCTGCGCACCCGGCGCACCGTCTCGGCGGGAATCATCGAGGGCAGCTTGCCGGCATCATTGGGGGTGCGCCGCAGCACCAGGAGGTCGGGATGCGAGAGCGCCGCCACCTGCCGCGCCGTGGGGTGGGCGGGATCGACCGCGATCGAATGCGCCGGCGCGGCGCCGCCTGACAGCACGAAGCGGGCGATGGCATAGGCCAGCGTCGCCTTGCCGATTCCCTCCGCCCCGCCGATCAGCAGCGCATGCGGCAGGCGCCCGGCGTCCCAGGCGGTGCGGACCATCGCCTGCGCCTCTTCATGGCCGATGAGGTGCTGTGTCTCGCGCGGCGCCGGCGCGGCACCGAAGCGGTCGCCTTCGAGCGGGGCGGCGTCCTTCATGTGCGGCGTCTCCGGCGCGGGGCGGGCAGCTTCAGGCGGGTGGAAACCGCCTGCCAGATCGCCTCCTCCACAGCCTCCGCCGTGCCGCTGGCGTCGATCAGCAGGCAGCGCTCAGGCTCGCTCAGCGCCAGCGCGCGAAACGCCTCGCGCAGCGCCCGGTGGAAGCTCAGCCCCTCGCTCTCGAAGCGGTCGGCATCGCGGCCGGAGCGGGCAGCGGCGCGCGCCAGGCCCTCCTCGGCGGGAAGGTCGAGAATCAGCGTGAGGTCGGGGCGGGTCTCGCCCACCGTCACCTCCTCCAGCGCGGCGATGAGGCGCGGATCGACATTGCCGAGCGCGCCCTGATAGACGCGGGTCGAATCGGCGAAACGGTCGCACACCACGAAGGCCCCGCGTGCCAGCGCCGGGCGGATAGTGGCGTCGAGATGGTCGGCGCGGGCGGCGGCGAACAGCGTCGCCTCGGCCAGCGGCCCAAGCGGCTTGGCGGCGCCGGAAAGGATCAGATGGCGCATGATCTCGGCGCCGGTGGAGCCGCCGGGCTCGCGCGTGCCGACGGCGTCGATCCCCGCTGCCTGCAGCCGCGCCAGCAGCCGGCGAACTTGCGTCGACTTGCCCGCCCCCTCGCCGCCTTCCAGCGTGATGAAGCGGCCGGGCGCAACCGGCTTCGCGGCCGCTCTGGTTGCCGGCGTGGCGGCCGCTTTGGATGCCGGGCCCTTCTTCGCCTTGGCCGGTGGTTTGGCCGGCGGTGTGGCTTTCGCCTTCACCCCGGCCGACCCCGCCTTTGCCGCGCGCTTCGCCGGGGGCTTGGCGGGGCTTTTGGCCGGGACGGGAGCGTCTGAGGGCGGCGTCGTGCGGGTGGGCATGCGCTCTCAGCCGGTCAGCTTGGCGTAACCCTGGCGCAGCAGGCTCACCACCAACTCATAGGCGCCATCCATCGCCCGGCGCCAGAGCGGCCCGGCCGGCACGGTCTCGGCCGCCACCAGCGGCACCTCGAGCGCCAGCTGCTCGCCGCGATAGACCGTCAGCCGCGCCAGTTCGGCGCCCTTCTCCACCGGGGCGGGAATCGGTCCCTCGAAGCGGATGCGGGCCACGAGCTTCTCGTCGCCCTGGCGCGGGATCAGCACCCGGATCGGCCCTTCGCTGGTCAGCGGCGCCCCGTTGCGCGCCCCGCCATAGAGCGTCGCCTCGCCGACGATCTGGCCGGGCTCGAACAGGGTGCGCGATTCGAAGGAGCGGAAGCCCCATTCGAGCAGCCGGCGGGCATCGTCCGCCCGTTCCTTCTCGCTCTTGGAGCCCATGATGACGACGATCAGCCGCTGCCCGTTCTGGATCGCCGAGCCGACGAGGTTGAAGCCGGCATCCTTCTGGTAGCCGGTCATGAAGCCATCGGCGCCCAGACTCATGCCGAGCAGCGGGTTGCGGTTGTTCTGCCGGATCTTGTTCCACAGGAAGTCCGGCTCGCTGTAGATTTTGTAGAGGTCGGGATAGTCGCGAATGATGTGCGCGGCGACCTTGGCCATGTCGCGCGGCGTCGTCTTCTGGTCGGGGTCGGCGAGGCCGCTCACATTGACGAACATCGAGCCGGTAAGGCCGAGGCGCTTGGCCTCCTGGTTCATCTTCACCGTGAAGGCCAGCTCGTTGCCGGAAATGCCTTCGGCCAGCACGATGGCGCCGTCATTGCCCGAGGGGATGATGGCGCCGCGCAGGAGATCGCTGACCTTGATGGTGCTGTTGACGGCGGCGAACATGGTGGAGCCGCCCGAGGGGGCCCCTCCCCGCCGCCAGGCATATTCGCTGACCTTGAACTCGGCGTCCTGGGAAAGCCGCCCCGAGGTGATCTCGCCGAACACCACCGCCATCGTCATCAGCTTGGCGATGCTGGCGGGCGGGCTGGACGTGTCGGCGGCACGCTCGAACAGCACCGAGCCGCTGTCGAAATCGAGCAGGATCGCCTGCGGCGAGGCGATGTCCGGCGCGGTCTGCGCACGGGCCGGCGCCATGCCGGCGGCGAGACTGAGGGCGGCCGCAAAAGCGAGGACCGCGCGCACTCCATCGGCGAAACGGCGGCCCGGGAACAGGATGCGCAACAGGCTCACGGTCGATCCTCCCCGGCTCCGGGCAGAGTTAACAGCCGGACGCCGCCGCCGCAATGCGACCGCGACGCCGACTTTGCCAGAACGCAGGCGGTCGGAAGACCTCAGTACAGCCCGCGACCCATATCGGCCGCGCCCTCGGCGCCGGTCGGGGCATAGCCCATCACCGGCTGCGGACCGACGATCCAGCCGGTCGGCGCACCGGCCGCCTGGGCGGGGGCGGTGCGGATGGGGGGCTGCAGGCTCGCCACCTGGACGGCCGCCGTCGGGGCGGAAGTCGCGGCCTTGGCGCGCTTGGTGGGTTTGCTGGGCGGCGTCGGTTGCGACGTCGCCTGGCGCGGGGCCGGCAGCGCGGCGGCCACCACGGCCGGGCGCGGCGCGGCGGTCACGCGAGCGGGCGCGACAGGTGCGATTGCCGGTTCGGCATACGCCACCTGCTGGTCGTCGGCGGGTTCGCCAAGATCGAACGGCCGGCTCGGCGGCAGCGGCACATCGGCGGCGGTCAGGCCGCGCATCGAACCGGCGGAGGCGACCATCACGGCGGGCGCTTCGGCCGGCTTGCCGTTCATCCGCAGGGTGGAGGCGAGCTGGATGTCGTCGGAGCCTTCCAGCGGCGCCTTGCCGATATAGTCGACGCGCACCCGGGCGGTGCCGGTGGACTTGAAGCCCAGCATGTCGGCGGCGCGGTGCGAGACGTCGATGACGCGGTTGCCGTGATAGGGGCCACGGTCATTCACCCGCACCACCATGGAGCGGTTATTCGCCAGGTTGGTGACGCGGACATAGGACGGCATCGGCAGCGTGGGGTGCGCGGCGGCGATGGAATGCATGTCGAAGACTTCGCCATTGGCGGTCAGCCGGCCGTGGAAATCGTCGCCATACCAGGAGGCGAGGCCCTCGGCCCGGTAGTTCTTCGGCTCTTTAGGAACATAGGTCTTGCCGGCGACCACATAGGGCTTGCCGACGCGGTAGGTGCCGCCGCCCTTGGGCACGGGCTGGCCGGCCGCGACGACGCGCGGGCTGGCGGAAACGCCGTATTTCGGATCAATCTTGCTCGTCAGCTTGTTGCCGCCGCTGCAGTTGGCGACCAGAAGGCCGATGCCGCACAGGGCCGCGATCCGGCTGAACCGGACGAATGCGCCACCTGCCGCGAGGCGGCCGGAAGCATTGGCAAGAGCAGGATATTTCCCCATTCACCCCGAACCGTCTGTGAGCGCCGCCCGACCCGGAAAACCGGGAGATGGACCAACGCACCGCACTCAAGATCTCCGACAAGATACCGGCTATCCGACTTCGTGTCTCTCAGGAGGCTGTCCGAGTGAGGCGAAAATGCGGCGCATCGCTCGGCATGGTGAACGAAGTGTAAGTGACGAAGCGGCAAGCACATTCCCACGCAAGCCCGATCGGTGCCAAGGCACCCCTGCCCGATTTCGGCCGCGTCCCGGCGCGGGTGCCGTCACATCATCCGCATCCGGCCGGTGGTGCCGACCGGCGAGGTGGACAGGTACTGGATCGAGCAGCGCACCAGCTCGGGCAGGCTGGTGGCGCCGAGCTTGGCCTTCAGCGCCGAGCAGGTATTGGCGACCGTCTTGTAGCTGATGCCGAGCTCGTCGGCGATGTGGGTGTAGTCCTTGCCCTCGGCCAGCAGCGACAGGGTCTGCAGCTCGCGCGGGGTGATGTCGGCGAGCGGCGCGGTCTTGCGCGAGCCGAGCATCGCCACCTGCAAGGCGAGGTCGTGGCTCATATAGGGCTGGCCCTTCCGCACCCGCTCAAAGGCTTCCAGCAGCGCGCCGGAGGAGGTGTCCTTGAGCACATAGCCATTGGCGCCGGCTTCCAGCGCGCGGCTGGCGATCACCGGGTCGCCATGCATGGAGAAGACGAGAATGGGGGTGCGGGCGTCCTGCATGCGCAGGCGGCGCACCAGCACCAGCCCGCTCAGGCCGTTGCCCTGCAAGGCGAGGTCGACAATGACCACGTCCGGCTTCTCGCGGCGGAACAGGCGATAGCCCGCCAGCACGGTGGAGGCCTCCAGCACCCGCTCCACGCCCGCATCCTCCAGCAGCCGGCGGCAGCCCTGGAGCACGATGGGGTGGTCGTCGATCACGAGGGCGCAGGTCATTGGGCGGCAAGCCTTTCCGGAGCGGCCGAGAGGCCGAATTCATAGGGGTGGGCGGGAATGGCCACGTCGATTCGCGTCCCGCTCGGCACAGCGGGCAGGATACGCCAGGTGCCGCCGAGGGCGCCGATGCGTTCTTCCATGCCGATCAGCCCGAAGCCATGCGGCGCATCGGCGGCAATGCCGGTGCCGTCATCCTCGATCACGAGGTCGATCCGGCCCTCGCGGCGGCTGGCATGCAGGGAGATGGCGATGTTGCGGGCGTCGCCATGGCGCAGCGCGTTGGTCACGGCTTCCTGGATGCAGCGATAGACGGTGATGTCGACACTGTCGCCATAGCGCTCGGCCAAGCCCTCGGTGGCCAGGGTGATGCGGCGGCCGGGCGAATGGCTCTCGAAATCGGCCACCAGGTCGGCGAGCACCGCCGCCAGCGGCACATGGCCGAGCGCCATCGGACGGATCTTGCGCAGCAGGCGCCGGTTCAGGCCCTGAATGCGGTCGAGAATCTCGGTCATGGTGGCGATTCGCTCACCCATGCGCTGGCCGAGCGCCGGTTCGGCGCGCGCGGTGAGGCGCTCGATCGATTCGAGATTGGCCCGCAGCCCGAACACGCAGGGGCCCAGCTCATCGTGGAGATCGGAGGCGATCTGCCGGCGCTCGTCATCCTGCACGCTCACCAGCCGTTCATTGAGCCGGCCATTGTCGTCCCGGGCCGCCTTCAGCGCCGCGCCGAGCGCGTTGAAGCGGTCGGCGATCAGCGCCAGCTCGCGCACCCGGGGCGGGGCGAGCCTGTGCTCGAAACGCCCGGCCTCCAACTCATGCATGCCGGCCGAGAGGGTGCGCAGCGGCATCAGCAACCGGCCGAGCACGAGATAGAGCGCGACCAGAATGGCGATGTTCACCGCCACCGCCAGCACAGCGAGGTCGGACATGTCCTCCCACACTTCGGCGATCTCGTCGGACGCTTCGCCGGCGACGCGCACCTGCCCCACCCGGGCGCCGTTCTCGACGATCGGGATGACGCTTTCCTGGCCCTCCACCGAGACCAGCCGGGTGAACCAGGCGGGCACGTCGCCCTCATGTTCCTCCTCGGCATCCGCCGGGGCGATGTCCAGCGCGTTGCCGGCCTGGTCCTCGATCCGGATGCGGACATGGCGCAGCCCGCTGATGTGGAGCGGCAGCTGCGCCAGCGAGCCGCCGGCGGCCGCATCCACGCTGGCAAGGCGCTCCACCGTCTCCTGCACGAAGCGTTCGGCCACGGCGAGCGAGGACAGCATCTCGGCTTCGGTGGCGCGGCGGGCATTGGCGATGATGACGACCACGGCCAGCAGCGCGGCGCACAGATTGATGGCGACCACGGCGGCCAGCACCTGGGCCCGCAGCGAGTGGCGCTGCCACCAGCCGAACGAGGCCGGGCGGACGGGCGCTCCGGGTGAATTAGCGTCGCTGGCAGGGCTCACGGCGTGGGCTTCCCCGATTTCAGGGTCGGCTCGTCGGCCAGCGCGGCCAGCGCGGCGGTGCGGTCGAGGCCCTGGGTCCGCAGATTATAGTAATGCTGGCACAGATCGCTGAAGCCGGCGCGGGACCCCTTCCCCGCCAGGGTGGAGAAATCGGCGATGATCGCGCGGGCCGTCTCGCGGATGCCGATCTCCCCCAGCATGGTTTCCAGCTGCACGGCGCGGTTGGCGATCATCCGGCTGGTTTCGCCGAAACGGTCGTCAGCCGCGTCGAGCACGCCGTGCCACTCCTTGGCGGCCGGCGCATTGGCCGGCACATCGGCGCCGGCGTCGCGGCTGGCGAGCCACACATCCGGGTCGGTGCTGTCGGTGGGCTGGAGCCAGGTCTTGCGCGCAATGGCATCGCTTTCCGGCGCGGTGACACGCTCGCGCTTTTCCGGCTCGCTCTCGCCCGGACAGCCGGCGAGAGCGAAGGCGAGGGCCGCGCTCAGGGCGAGACGCGCAAGCGATGAAGGCGATGTGTTCATTTATACTTATGAACTTCTTATGAGTTTGATCGCAACAACGATCCACAACAGTACCGCCCCGGCGATGCCGGCACCAGCGCCATCGTGGACGTGTCAGCCCGGATTGGCGCAAATCGCGTCAACCCGCTGGCAGGGAACCATTTTCGGTGGATTTGGGCAAGGGTTCCGGCCGGTCTGGGTGAATTATCTGTGGGTACGGGAAGAAGTTCCCGCCTCGAATTTCCATTCTGCCTAAAGACAATAAATCCGCAGACAGCGAACAATACTCCCAGAACAGCCAATGTTCTTAGAAAATCATAAGAATTCTCCGCCGATCCCAAAGACAAGCTCATGGAACTGCCCACCCATGAGAGGGCACGGCGAGGGATAAAAGAGACCCGCACGTCGACGGCAAAGCCGGGGCGCAGCGGGACGGCCTGGGAAGTAGGAAACGCGAGGGAAGACCCAATGAGCCGACTGCACACTTCGGTGTCCGCGCTCTCCGTCGCCGCCGTCATGGCGGCCGCGGTGAGCCTCGGCGCCTCGGCGCCGGCGGTTGCCAACGACAAGCTCGTCGAGCTGTCGAAGAGCACCGACAATTGGCCGATGACCGGCAAGAACTACAACGCCAACAATTACAGCGAGGCGAACCAAATCACGAAGGAGAACGTCAAGCAGCTGCGTCCTGCCTGGTCGTTCTCCACCGGCGTGCTGTCGGGCCATGAGGGTACCCCTCTCGTCGTCGACGGCGTGATGTACATCCACTCGCCCTTCCCCAACACGACCTTCGCGGTCGGGCTGGACGATCCGGGCAAGATCCTGTGGCAGCACAAGCCGAAGCAGAACCCGACCGCCCGCGCGGTGGCCTGCTGCGACGTCGTCAACCGCGGCCTCGCCTATTGGCCCGGCAACGGCACGGTCGGCCCGCTGATCATCAAGACCCAGCTCGACGGCCATGTGGTCGCGCTCGACGCCAAGACCGGCGAGGAGTACTGGAAGCTCGAGAACTCCGACATCAAGGTCGGCTCGACGCTCACCATCGCTCCCTATGTGGTCAAGGACATGGTGCTGATCGGCTCCTCGGGCGCCGAGCTCGGCGTGCGCGGCTACGTCACCGCCTATGACATCGCCACCGGCGCCCAGAAGTGGCGCGCCTATGCCACCGGCCCGGACGAGGAGGTGCGCCTCTCCGACGACTTCAACAGCGCCAACCCGCATTACGGCCAGAAGGGCCTGGGCAAGGCGACCTGGGAAGGCGAGGCCTGGAAGATCGGCGGCGGCACCAATTGGGGCTGGTACGCCTTCGACCCGGACACCAACCTCTTCTACTACGGCTCGGGCAACCCGGCGCCGTGGAACGAGACGATGCGTCCGGGCGACAACAAGTGGACGATGACCATCTGGGGTCGCGACATCGACACGGGTAACGCCAAGTTCGGCTACCAGAAGACCCCGCACGACGAATGGGACTATGCCGGCGTCAACGTCATGATGCTCTCCGAGCAGCAGGACAAGGAAGGGAAGATGCGCAAGCTTCTCACCCATCCCGACCGTAACGGCATCGTCTACACGCTCGACCGCACCAATGGCGACCTCGTCTCGGCCGACAAGATCGACGACACGGTCAACTGGGTGAAGAAGGTCGACCTGAAGACCGGCCTGCCCGAGCGCGACCCGGAATTCGGGACCCGCATGGACCACAAGGGCCGCGACATCTGCCCCTCGGCGATGGGCTACCACAACCAGGGACATGACTCCTACGATCCGGAGCGCAAGTCCTTCTTCATGGGCATCAACCACATCTGCATGGACTGGGAGCCCTTCATGCTCCCCTACCGTGCCGGCCAGTTCTTCGTCGGTGCGACCCTGTGGATGTATCCCGGCCCGAAGGGTGATCGCCAGACCTATGAAGGTCTCGGTCAGGTGAAGGCCTATGATGCCATCAACAACAAGTTCAAGTGGCAGGTGATGGAACGCTTCGCGGCCTGGGGCGGCACGCTCGCCACCGCCGGCGGCGTGATGTTCTACGGGACGCTGGACGGCTTCATCAAGGCGCGCGACAGCGACACCGGCGAGCTGCTGTGGAAGTTCAAGCTTCCCTCCGGCGTGATCGGCCACCCGATGACCTACACCCGTGACGGCAAGCAGTACGTCGCCATCTATTACGGCGTCGGTGGCTGGCCGGGTGTCGGCCTGGTGTTCGACCTCAACGACCCGACCGCCGGCCTCGGCTCGGTGGGCGCCTTCAAGCAGCTCCAGCACTACACCCAGATGGGTGGCGGCGTGATGGTGTTCTCGCTCAATGGCGACGGCCCCTACAGCGACCCGAACGTTGGCGAGTACTCGACCGACGTCATGCAGGGCGGCGGCTGATCCCGCCAGACAAAGCCGCCTGCCGCGCCTGGCGCGGCGGGCGGCGATGTCGCCGAAGGCGCAGCGTCCGAAAGGGCTCATCGTCTGCTGCTGCCTGACGTGACGAGGACGGGGTGGCGGGTGCCACACGCGACCCGCCTCCCCTGTCCCGCAGGATCTCTCGACCTCGAAAAATTCGTCCAGGAGGACTCCCCATGTCCACGCGACAGGTCGTCAGCCGGCTCGCCATTGCCGCCGGCCTCGCCTTTTCCGGTTTCGCCATTGCCGGGCTTGCCGACGCCGCGACCGTCGAGGCCGACAAGGCCGCGGGCCGCAATCCCCATGAGCTGCGCATCTGCGCGTCGAATGTCGAGGCGCCCTTCTCCGCCCCCGATTCCAGCGGATTTGAAGACCGCATCGCCGTGGTGCTCGCCCAGGCCATGGGCCGCAAGCCGGTGTTCGTCCGCAGCGACCAGCCGGGCATCTATCTGGTGCGCGACCAGCTCGACAAGAACAACTGCGATGTGGTGATGGGCGTCGATGTCGGCGACGAGCGCGTGCTGGCCTCCAAGCCCTATTACCGCACCGGCTATGTGCTGGTGACCAAGGCCGACCGGAACATCACCACCGGCGACTGGGAAGACCAGCAGATCAAGGACCAGACCCGCTTCGCGGTGCGCTTCTATTCGCCCGCCGAGACCATGCTCAAGCGCATTGGCCGCTTCGAGGACAACGCGGCCTACATGTACTCGCTGGTCAACTTCAAGTCGCGCCGCAACCAGTGGATCCAGGTGCCGGGCGACCGCATCGTCACCGAGGTCGCCAGCGGCGAGGCCGATGTCGGCATCGCCTTCGCCCCGGAAGTGGCGCGCTATGTGAAATCCTCGTCGACGCCGCTGCGGATCACCGTGATCACCAAGGACATCGACCGGCCGAACGATACGCCGATCCCGATGCACTACGACCAGGCGGTCGGCGTGCGCAAGAACGATCCGGAACTGCTCAAGGAGATCAACGCGGCGCTGGAAAAGGCGCGCCCGCAGATCGAGCAGATTCTGACCCAGGAAGGCATTCCGCTGCTGGAGCCGAATACCTGACGGCCGTTTCCGACGCACCGCGTGTCTGCCGGGCCGCGGTGCGCCCCTGATCTCTTGCTGTGAACAAGGTTCGATGACGAAGACGATTTTCACCAAGAAAGCGGCCGCGCTGCTGCTCGCCGGGGCCCTCGGGGCCGGTCTGGTCGGTGTCGGTGCCCGCGCCGCGATCATGCTGAGCAACACCGTCACTGGCCAGCCGCTCGATCTTTCCGAAGCGCCGGAAGAGGGCCGCGACACCAAGGCGGTGAAGGTCTTCCTGGAGACAGGCACGAACATCTACAACGAGGACCCCGTCTGCCTGCCCAAGGCGCATGAGATCTTCCTGTCGATGTGCTCGGGCTGCCATGGCCATTATGGCGAGGGCAAGATCGGCCCCGGCCTCAACGATTCCTACTGGACCTATCCCAAGAACGAGACCGACCAGGGCTTGTTCGAGACCATCTACGGCGGCGCCAACGGCCAGATGGGCCCGATGTATGGCGCGCTGAACTTGAACGAGATGCTGCTCGCCATGGCGTGGGTCCGGCATCTCTACAAGGACGATCCGAAGGGTGCCGTCTGGCTGACCGACGCGCAGCGCAGCGCGTTCAAACCCTTCGACGCGAACGCCAAGCACGTAGAGCCAGCCGAAGAGCTGCCCGAAGCGTGCGGCGGGCCGGCGGGCTGAACCGCGCCGGTCGAAGACGGGTGGAACACGACCAGGAGACTGAACATGAGCATCATCGACCGTAGCGTTGCCTTCGCCTTGACCCTCGCCGGCGCCGGTGCGCTGAGCCTCGCCATGATGGGCGGGGCGAGCGCCTATGACGGCACCAACTGCAAGGCCCCCGGCAATTGCTGGGAAGCCAAGCCCGGCTATCCCGACAAGGTGGCCGGCTCCAAGTACGACCCCAAGCATGATCCGAAGGAGCTGAACAAGCAGTCGGAATCGATCAAGGCGATGGAAGCGCGCAACGCCCAGCGGGTCGCCAATTTCGAGAAGACCGGCAAGTTCGTCTACGACGTGAACAAGATTCCGAACTGACGGTTTCGGGCACGGCTTTGCTTTTCGAGAACCCACTTGCGGGCGGACGCCATTCTCCTGTCCGCCCCGCGATCCTCCGGGCAAGCCGCCCGGTTTGTGGGCAACTGGCGCGGCCGACGCCGAACGGGTGCCCCCCGTCCGGCGTGGGCCGCGCCCTTTTCCGGCACATGCGGCCCCTGCGCCCGGCCGCCTGAAAGGCTTCCCGATGCATCTCGTCCGCGATCCCGACTCCGTGCTGTCGGACTGGCATGCCCACGCACTGCGTTTCGAACGCGAGATCGGCAAGGTCGTGCTGGGCCAGGAGCGGGTGATCCGCCTGCTGACGATCGCCACCTTCGCCCGTGGCCATGTGCTGCTGGAAGGTGATGTCGGAGTCGGCAAGACCACGCTGCTGCGGGCGATGGCCCGGGCCATTGGCGGGGCTTTCGAGCGCATCGAGGGCACGATCGACCTGATGCCGGGCGATCTCGTCTACCACGCCCATCTCGGCGAGGATGGAAAGCCCCGCATCGATCCCGGCCCGCTGCTGCGCCAGGGCGAGGACCTGTCCATCTTCTTCTTCAACGAGATCAACCGCGCCCGCCCGCAGGTGCACGCGCTGCTGCTGCGGCTGATGGCGGAGCGCTCGGTCTCGGCGTTCAACCGCGAATACCGCTTCCCGCATGTGCAGGTCTTCGCCGACCGCAACCGGGTGGAGCGCGAGGAGACGTTCGAACTGCCCGCCGCCGCCCGCGACCGCTTCCTGATGGAGGTGCAAGTGGTGATGCCGCAGGCCGACGAGGCCCGCCGCAGCCTGGTGTTCGATCCGCGCTTCCATGATGTCGATGCGCTGCTGATGGATGTCGAGAGCGGCGTGCTCGACCCGGAGGCACTCGGCACCGTGGCGCGCGCCATCCAGATCGGCGTGCAGGCCAGCCCGGCGCTGGAGGCCTATACGCTGGCGCTCTGGGACGGGGTGCGCCGGCCGCAGGCGCTGGGCCTTTCGATTGACGGCGTCGACATCAACCGGCTGGTGCAGGGCGGCGCCAGCCCGCGCGGCATGAGCTATCTCGTCCGCGCCGCCCGCGTCCGCGCCTGGATCGAAGGGCGCGACATGGTGGTGCCGGAGGATCTGCGCGCCGTGTTCCCCGAGGTGATGGCGCACCGCATCTTCATCGATCCGGTCTATGAGATGCGGCGCGAGCCGATCGTCGCCGCCCTCATCGCCGGTGTGTTCGAGAGGGTGCCGGCGCCATGAAGCCGCCCGCCGGCGCCCACCCGTCTCCCGAGTTGCGGCCCGTCGACCTGCGGCCTCTGCCCTATCGCCTGCGCTGGCGGCCGGAGGGCATCTTCCCCGGCGCCCATCCCGGGCGCGGCGAGGGCTCGGAGGGTGAGTTCCGCCGGCATGTCTCGCTGCTGCGCCAGCCCGATCCGCGCCGTATCGACCTGCGCGTTTCGCTGCGCGATCCCCATGGCGAGCTGCATGTGCGCCAGTTCGCGCCGCGCCGTTCGGTGCCGGTGGCGACGCTGGTCGATCTGTCGGGCTCGATGCGCTTTGGCGAGGCGGTGGCGGGACGGGTGGCGGATCTGTGCGCGCTGCTGGCGCTCTCCGCCGTGCGCTCGGGCGATAATTTCGTGCTGTTCGGCTGCGATGCCGGGGTGAACGAGGCGGCCAGCCTGCCGCTGTCGCGCCGGCGCGGGCTGGAGGAGGAGGTGCGCGCGTGCCTCATCGCCGCAAAGCCGCGCGGCACCGGCGCGAGCGGCCTGTTCGAGGCCGCCGGGCGCCTGCCGGGCCGCCGCTCGCTGGTGTTCCTGGTCTCCGATTTCCTGATGCCCGAGGCCGAGATCGAACGCCTGCTCGACGCGCTGTGGCGGCACGATGTCATCCCGGTGGTGGTGCGCGACGGCGCGCTGGAAGAGGGCCTGCCGCAGTGGGGGCTGATCGAGCTCGGCGATCTGGAGACCGGCGCCGCCCGGCTGGTGTTCATGCGCCCCAGCCTGCGGGCGCGCTGGCTGCGCGCGGCGCGCGAGCGGCAGGCGGCGCTGGAGGCGCTGTTCACCCGCCGTGGCCTGCGCCCGGTCGATCTCAAGGACGCGCTCGATACGGACGCGCTGGCCCAACGACTGATGGAGGGCTGAATGGGGTGGCGCGCGCGCATCCTTGCCACGCTGGTTCTGTTGGTGCTGACCGCCTCCCCGGCCCTGGCGCAGCTGCGGGCGGTGGAGCTGTACGCGCCGCGCGCCTTCGGCCATGTCATCGGCGACACCCTCACCCTCACCGCCGAGATCGCGCTGGACGCGCCCTTCGTGCTCGACCCCGCCTCGCTGCCGCCGCCACGGGCGCTCAATTACTGGCTCGACCTGCGCGAGGCGCGGCTTGAGGACCATGGCGTGCGCGACGGCGTGCACCGCTACACGCTCGATCTGGTCTACCAGACCTTCTATGCCCCGCTGGAGCCGCGCCGGCTGACCATTCCCGCCGTGGCGCTGTTCGCCATCGAGGGCGAGCGGCGGGTGCCGGTCGAGGTGCCGGCCTGGTCGTTCCTGATGTCGCCGCTGCGCGAGATCGTCGCCACCGGGCCGGGCCCGGCGATGCAGCTGCGGCCCGATATCGCGCCGCGCCCGCTGCCCACGACCCCGCTCATTCGCGGGCTTGCTCTCGCGCTTGGCGTGGCGCTGCTGGCGCTGCTTCTGCTCGCCTGGCAGATGGGCTGGGGGCCCTTCGGCCAGCGGCGCTCGCGGCCCTTCGCCCGGGCGGCGCGGGCGATCCCGTCGACGCTCGCCACCGCGCCCGGCGACCCGACGCTGGCGGCCTCGCGCTATGGCCGCGCGCTGCAGGCGCTGCACCGGGCCTTCGACGCCACCGACGGCAAGGGCGTCTTCGCCGAGGACCTGCCGGGCTTCTTCGAGCGCCATGCCGCCTTCCGGGCGGCGGAGGCGGAAGTGCGGCGCCTGTTCGAGGCCTCCCGCCGGGCGTTCTTCGGCGCCGATCCCGCCGGGGCGCAGCGGGAGCTGCCGCCCGAGGAACTGGTGGCGCTCTCGCGCCGGCTGCGCGCCGTCGAGCGGGGCACGGCATGAACGCCGCCGGCGCCTTCTGGGACGGGCTGACGCGCGGCTGGGGCGTCGATCATCCCGCCGTGCTGGCGCTGCTTGTCCTCGCGCTGCTGCCGCTGGTGGCCTCGGCCTTCCGCCGGCGCGGCATTGCCTCCACCCGGCTGGTGCCGGACGATCCGCTGTCGGTTGCGGTGGGCGCCGGCCTGCGGCTGGCCGGCGTGGTGGCGATCGTGGCGCTGGTGCTGGGGCTTGCCGGCCTGCACCGGCGCGAGCAGAGCGTCGAGCGCGAGGGCACCGGCGCCCATCTCGTTCTGCTGCTCGACCGCTCCTCCAGCATGGACAACAGCTTCGCCGACCGCGCACCGACCGGCGACCAGGAATCGAAGTCCGCCGCCGCCAAGCGCCTGCTGGCGGAATTCGTCGCCCGCCGCCCGCATGACCGCATCGCGGTGGCCGCCTTTTCCACCTCGCCGATGCCGGTGCTGCCGCTGACCGACCATCACGAGGTGGTGGACGCGGCGATCGACGCCATCGACCGGCCGGGCCTCGCCTTCACCGATGTCGGGCGCGGGCTGGCGCTGGCCTTCTCCTATTTCGCCGACGACACGGACGAGTCCTCGCGGGCGGTGCTGCTGGTGTCCGACGGCGCGGCGCTGATCGACCGGCGGGTGCAGGAGGCGCTGCGCGACGCCGCCGCGCGCACGCCGGTGCATCTCTACTGGCTGTTCCTGCGCTCGCGCGGCGCCCAGGGCATTTACGACGTGCCGGCCTCCGGCGACGATTCCGCCCAGGCCAATCCCGAGCGCCATCTGCACCTGTTCCTGCAGAGCCTCGGGGTGCCCTACCGCGCCTTCGAGGCGACCAGCCCGCAGGCGGTGGCGCAGGCGATCACCGAGATCGACCGGCAGGAGACGCGCCCGATCCGCTATGTCGAACGCATTCCGCGCCGCGATCTGGTTCGCCCCGCTTTTCTCGTCGCCACCCTCGCCACCGCCCTGCTGCTGGCGGCCAAGCTGGCCGAGCGGCAGCTGCGTCCCGCCGGGCGCGGCGGCGCCCAGGCGGAGGGACCGCCCGCCATCGACCTGAGGAGAGCGGCATGAGGACACGGCGCCTGGCGCTCACCGCCACCTTTGCCCTGCTGGTCGCCAGCCTGGCCACCGCCGTCTGGCTGGCCGCGCGGCTGTTCGTGGTCGAGCGCGACAACGGGCTGATCGCCTCGCTCGCCGCCGGCCATGACCTGGCGATCAGCGCCGAGGACCCGCCGGCGCTGCTGTTCGCGCGGCTGCATTTCCTCACCACCCGCGACCGGCTGGACGAGGCGCAGCCGCTGCTCAACCGGCTGGCGGCGGGGGAGGACCAGGACCTTGCGGTCGCCGCCCTGTACGACATGGCCAATGCCCGGCTGCGGGTCGCCTTCAACCATCTGGAATCGAACCGGATCGACCCGGCGATCCCGCTGGTGCGCCTCGCCAAGGACAATTACCGCCGCGCGCTGGTGCTCGCGCCCGGCTTCTGGGACGGCAAGTACAATCTCGACATCGCCATGCGGCTGGTGCGCGATTTTCCGCAGATCGATCTTGAGGGCGAGGAGCTTCCGCCCGACGCGGTGAAGAAGCTGTGGACCGACCTGCCCGGCCTGCCGAGGGGGCTGCCATGAGCACCGCGACCGGCGAGGGGAACGGGCGGCACGGCAGCGGTCCGCGACGCGACTGGCGGTTCTGGCTGCTCGTGGCGGCACTGGTCGCCATCGTCGCCGCGCTGTTCGCCCCGCGCATCGTCCAGACCGGCAATGTGCGCGAGGCGCTGCTGGTGATCGACGTCACCGGCAGCATGAATGTGCGCGACGCGCAGAGCCAGGGGGCGCCGGCCACCCGCCTCGATGCCGCCAAGCGCGGCGCCCGCGACATTCTCGCCGGCCTGCCCTGCGGCTCGCGGCTGGGCCTGGCGATCTTCACCGAGCGCCGCAGCTTCCTGCTCTTCGAGCCGGCCGAGGTGTGCGAGAACTTCGCCGCCATCGCCGGCTCGATCGACGATCTCGACTGGCGCATGGCCTGGGAGGGCGACAGCTATGTCGCGCGCGGCGTCCATTCCGGTCTCGCCATGGCCGCCAGCCTGAAGGCCGATCTCATCTTCATGACCGACGGGCATGAAGCCCCTCCCCTGCCCGGCGGCGCCCTGCCGACCTTCGAGGGCGAGCCGGGCGAGGTCGCCGGGCTGCTGGTCGGCATCGGCGGCGTCGACCCCTCGCCGATCCCGAAATTCGACCAGGACGGGCGCGAGACCGGCTTCTATGCGCAGGAAGACGTGCCGCAGGAGAACCGCATGGGCCCGCCGCCGGAGGATGCGGCCTCGCGTGCCGGCTGGAATCCGCGCAACGCCCCCTGGGGCGGCGAGCCGGCCACCGGGTCCGAGCATCTGAGCGCCCTGCGCGAGGAACATCTGCGCGCGCTCGCCGCCCAGACCGGGCTTGGCTACATCGCGCTCGGCAATGAAAGCGGGCTCCTCGCCGCCGTCGAGGCCGACACAAGGCCCCGGCCGGTGGAGATGCGCCTCGACACCGCCGCCATCCCCGCCGCGCTGGCGCTGTTCTGCCTGGCGCTGCTGTTCGGGCTCGGCGCCACCACCTCCCGGCGGCCCGAGCGACTTCCCACTCGATAAAGGAAAAAGACGATGCTTCAACGACTTGCGCTCGCGCTTGGCCTGCTGCTGCTGGGCCCCGCTTTGGCCCTCGCCCATGGGCCGACGCCCCAGCGCGCCGATGAGACGCTGATGATCGCCGCCCCGCCGGAAGCGGTGTGGGCGGTGCTCTCCCGCTTCGGCGGCATTGGCGAGTGGCATCCGCTGGTGAAGAAGGTGGAGGCGACCGGCGGCGACGCGGCCGGCGCCGAGCGGGTGCTGACGCTGGAGAAGGGCGAGATCAAGGAAGGGCTGGACGAACTCGATCCCGCCGCCTACCGCCTCTCCTACCGCCTGCTGACGGAAAATGCCGAGGCGATCCCGGTCAGCTTCTACACCCAGACCATCGAGGTGAAGCCGGATGGCGCCGGCAGCGAAGTCAGCTGGGGCGCCCGCTTCTACCGCGCCGACACCACCAATGAGCCGCCGGAAGACCGCAACGACGCAGCCGCCATCGCCGCGATGACCGATTTCATCCAGCAGGGGCTGAAGGGGTTGCAGGCCAAGGTGACGGCCAAGTGAGCGACCCGGTGAGCGGCGGGGCGGGCGCGCATGCGGGGTCGGGGGACCGCGCGGTGCGCGCCGCCCTCCCCCCGTTCATGCGGGCGGGCAAGGCTCTGGTGCGCCTTTCTCTGGCGCGCCTCGCTCTCGCGCTGCTCGCCCTCGCTCCGCTCGCCGCTTCGGCGCCGGCACGGGCCGACACGCCCGCGCCGCTGGTCGCCGTGGTGTCGCAGAAGGCGGCGCAGCTGTCGCTGGTCGACATCGAGGCGCGTGAGGTGCGGGCGGTGATCGGCCTCGCCGCCGTCCCCGCCGGCCTTGCCGCCAGTGCGGACGGGGCGAGCGTCTACGTCACCCATCCCGACCTCAGCCTGGTCAGCCGCGTCGACCTCGCCTCCCGCACGGTGGCCGCGACCTTCAGGGCCGGGCTGGAGCCGTTCGGCATCGCGGTGAGCGCGGATGGCCGCCACCTGCTGGTCAGCGACTGGAGCGCCGATGCGCTGATCCGGCTCGACGCTGCCACCGGCGCGGAAACCGGCCGCGTTGCGGTCGGCCACGCCCCGGCCGGGCTGGTGGTGGATGAGAAAGCCGGCCTTGCCTACACCGCCGATCGCGAGAGCGATCAGGTCAGCGTCGTGCGCCTGGCCGATATGGTCCGCGTCGCCACCGTGCCGGTGGGGCGGGCGCCCTTCGCGCTGGCGCTGTCGCCGGGCGGGGAGCGGCTCTATGTCGCCAATGTGCAGAGCGGCGACCTCTCGGTGATCGAGACCGGCACCGCGCCGCGCGAAATCGCCCGGCTCAAGGTCGGGCTCATGCCCTATGGGGTGGCGGTGACGCCGGACGGGCGCACGGTGCTGGTGAGCAACCAGCAGAGCGGCAAGCTCGCCCTCGTCGATGCCGAGACGCTGAAGCTGGCGCCGGCGCAGCCTAGGCTCGGCACCTTTCCGGAAGGCATTGCGGTGGTGTCGCCCACCCGCGCGGCGGCGGTCGACTGGGCCGAGGACGAGGTGGTGGTGATCGATATCGAGGCCCGCGCGATCCTCGGCCGGGTCAAGGTCGGCAACAGCCCGCGCAATCTGGTCGCTGTGCCGATGGGCGGTCGCTAGAGCTAGCCGCCGCGCGGATTGGCGTGGCTATCCTGACCGCCCCAGTCGATCCGCGGCATTTCACGCTGAACCGCCTCGATGGCCGCGCGCAGCTGCTCCAGCCGCCATTGCTTGTAGGCGTGCCCGCCGCCGGCCTGCCGGGCGACCCGCGCGGTCCAGTTGGGCTCGTCGCCGCGCGCCTCGACCGGGTAGATGCCGACCTCCTGCGCGTCGATGCGGCCGAGACGGGGCTGCACCGCCTCGGCGATCCGTCGTATCACCTCGAATGCCGTTATCATTGCCGCGCTCCACACCTCGACCGAGGATGATCGGACATGCAGTGGCAATGTGCGCTCATGATGACCGACCTTTGACGCCGGCATGACACTTCGCGCTCCCGGCCGAACTTCCGCAGCCATCGCGGGTTAGTCCCGAGATCAAGGAGGTGATCATGACGCTGCATCATTCGGCCAAGCCGCCCGAGGACATCAACGACCGCAAAGCCATCCGCTTCTTCTTCCGGGGCGACGAGGACATTGTCGAATGCCTCGTCGGCTGGGACGCGCTCGAACGGCTGGAGAACAGCCCGCTGGACAGCCGTGCCGACCGCATGGCGCGGTTCGAGCAGCACCGGCTGATGATCGAGGCGGCGGCGCTGCGCAAGATGGAAAAGGTCAGTGCTGACGAGCGGCCGCTCACCCTCGACGCGCAGGACGTGCTGGAGGGGCCGGTGGCCTGAGGCCCCGTCCAGAAGCGCGCCCCGCCACCCTTTCCCGGGTGGCGGGGTTTTTAGCGCGGCGTCAGCCATCAATGAGCTTTTCCGCCTGGTCCAGCGCCGTGCCGCAGGCGGCGGCGTCGCCGCTCGCATCGGCCTGACGGGCGCGCGCGAGGGCGTCCGAGAGCTCGTTGGCAGTGGAGGCGCCGCCCTCCGCCGCCGTCTTCTGGCCGGAGGTCTGGGCGCGGACATCGGCGGGCGAGGCCGCCTTGCCGGCCAGCGTCTCGTTCATGCCGGCGGTGCCGCCGGTGCCGGGCGCCTCGCCAGCGCGGGGCGTTCCCGCATCGGGGGCGGTGGTGCCGGCCGCCGGCAGCTGGGTCGGCCCCGATCCGGCATCGGTGGCGGCGACCTTCTTCTCCACCTGCGCCAGGCGGTCGGTGCATGGCCCGGCCAGGGCGCTGCCGGCCGCGAGACTCAGCGCGGCACTGAGGGCGAGTGCGGTGGCGGTCTTCCTTGTGGGTGTCATTGGCGTTCCTCCTGCCAGCGAATCTGGCTTCAGGAAGAACTTCCCGATGCAGCGCCCGTTCCCGCCCGCGTGCGGGACGCGGGCGGGCGGCGTCGCTCAGGCGGCGCGAACGGTCTCCAGGAACCCATCCATTACCGCGCGCAGGGTGCGGGACTGCTGGGCAAGGGCGGCGGCGGCGTCCTGTACCTGCGTCGCGGCGCGGGTGGAATCGGAGGCGGCGCTGTTGATGCCGAGAATGTTGCTGGCCACCTGCTCGGTGCCCTGCGAGGCGCGGCTCACATTCTGCGCGATCTCGCGGGTGGCGAAGCCCTGCTGCTCGACCGAGGCGGCGATGGTGCCGGCGATGGCGTTGATCTGCCCGATCACGTCGGTGATCACCACGATGGCGGTGGACGAGCTGGCGGTCGCCGCCTGTATTTCGGTGATCTGGGCTTCGATTTCCGCCGTTGCCTGGGCGGTCTGTTCGGCCAGTTGCTTCACCTCGATGGCCACCACCGCGAACCCCTTTCCGGCATCGCCGGCGCGCGCCGCCTCGATGGTGGCGTTGAGCGCGAGAAGGTTGGTCTGGCCAGCGATACTGCGGATGAGATCGATGATCTGCCCGATCTTGCCGGCCGAAGCCGACAGTGCCCGCACCTTCGTGGCGGTCGAATCCGCCTCGCTGGCGGCCATCGCGGCGACGCGCGCGGAATCATCCACCTGCCGCTTGATCTCGGCAATAGAGGAGGCGAGTTCCTCCGCCGCCGAGGCGACGGTTTGCACATTGGATGCCGCCTCCTCGGACGCCGCTGCCGCCGTGCCGGTTTCGCCGGCTACGCGTTCGGTGGCTGAGGTCATGGTCTGGGCGGCGCCCGAGAGCTGAGTGGAGGCGGAGCCGACGCCGTTGACCACTTCGCCCATGGCGTTCTCGAAGCCCTCGGCAAGCTTGAGCATGGTCGCGCGCCGCTCCTCGTCCTGGTGCAGGCGGCTGGCTTCGACATCGAGCGCCTGCTGCCGGGCCTTCTCCTCGATGCCGAGGCGGATCTGGTCGACGGCGCGGGAGATGTCGCCGATCTCGTCCTTGCGGTCGGCGCCGGCAATTTCGGCGACATGCTCACCCGAGGCCATGCGGCGCAGTGCGGCGGTGAGGCGTGAGATCGGACCGGACACGCCGCTCGCCACGAAGGTCATCGCCACCAGGGCGAGCACGGTGACACTGATAGCCGAGACAACCTGCCAGAAAAGGTCGATCTCGGTGCGCTCCTGCAACGCATCGCGCAGGCTCAAGGCCTCCGCCATCACCAGCGCCTGCGGTACCGAGATGATGAGCGACCAGGTCGCGCCGGTTCGGCCGAGGGCGACCGGCGCGTAGACCTTGAGCAGGTCCTGCCCGGCATCGACCTTCACCACCGACTGGCCGTCGCGCAGAATGGTCATGTCATTGGCCGCATCCGGCTCTATGGTGCCGAACGCGCCGCCGATCGCCTGAGGCTTGGCGCTGGAGGCAACGACCAGCCCGGCATTGGTGACGATCGAAACCGTTCCCTTGCCGTCATAGATCGACGCGTCGACCTTCTCGGCGAGCGTCTGCACGAAGGAGAGGTCGAAGTCGGCGCCCGCGACGCCCGCGAACACGCCGCCGAGCGTGATTGGGACAGACATGGTGGCAAGGAACACCGGCTTGCCCTGGACGATATAGGGCAGCGGCGCGAGGATGCTCTCCTTGCCATCGGTCTGCGGGCCAATGAACCAGCCGCCCTTCATCACCCCATTCGGGTGCAGGTCGCGGCTGTCATATTCCACCAGCGGCTGCAGCGCGATCTTCCCGTCCGCGTCGCGCGTCCAGTAGGGCAGCGCGCGCCCGGTGGCGTCGGAGCCGATATCCTTGCGGCCGGTGAATCCGTCATCATTGCCGTCGAGCGCGCCCGGCATCCAGGCGCTGTAGGTGCCGTTGAAGCGCGGATTGTCCTTGAGCACGCCAAGCAGTACGGCGTTCAGCTGCGCCCGGCGCTGGTCCATCGGCGAGCCGTCGAGGCCGGGCTTGCTCGCCACCACTTCCAGCGCGCGGGCCATGTTGCGCGCCGCGTTGAAGGCGGAATCGACCTCGGTCTGGACGATGCCGGCCTGCGTGGAGGCCAGCCGCTGCAGCGATTCCTGGCTCAGGCGCTCCAGAAGATTTTCCACACTTCCCGATACGTAGTTCGATGTCTGCGCGGCGGAATAGATGCCATAGCCGACAAGGGCGCCGGTTGCCGCCAGAACGCACACGGCGGAAAGCGATATGATCTTGAATTTCACGGAATGGATGTTCACCGGCGCCGGCCCTCTATTACTCAGAAGGGCAGAGGGTCAGTACCGAGGCTTGCGTCGGGCTGGTTTTAACGCTGCATAAGTAGTCTTACTCACCCTGGTCGCTGCTGGAAGAAAACGTACTCGCACCTGCGAATGACGGGTGCCGGGGCGCCAGCGGCGGTGGGCCGGCATGGCTTGGCCGACGGCAGCCGGATGTGCGGCACCCAACCCGGATCGTCATGTTAAAAAGTCAAACAGTATGACTATTCAGCCCTTCCAGACTGTGGCATAGATTCCCCGCCGGAAAGCACCCGCAAGTGGCGCGACGGCGACATCTCACGGGAGAAACGCCAATGAATCTCAGGGCATTGCTGCTTGCGTCCGCCGTTTCCGGCGCGCTGTTCTCGGTCGGCGCGCAGGCCGCCGACATGACCATCGGCTTTTCGCAGATCGGCTCGGAATCGGGCTGGCGCGCCGCCGAGACCACCGTTTCCAAGGCCGAGGCCGCGAAGCGGAACATCACCTTCAAGATCGCCGACGCCCAGCAGAAGCAGGAGAACCAGATCAAGGCGATCCGCTCCTTCGTGGCGCAGGGCGTGGATGCGATCTTCCTCGCCCCCGTCGTCGCCACCGGCTGGGATTCGGTGCTGAAGGAAGCGCAGGAGGCCAAGATCCCGGTCGTGCTGCTCGACCGCGACATCGATCCCGCCGGCAAGGACCTGTACCTGACCGCCGTCACCTCCGACAGCGTGCATGAAGGCAAGGTCGCCGGCGAGTGGCTGGTGAAAACAGTCGCCGGCAAGCCCTGCAATGTGGTGGAGCTTCAGGGCACGGTCGGCGCGTCCGTCGCCACCAACCGCAAGAAGGGCTTCGAGGACGGCATCGCCGGCGCCTCGAACGTCAAGATCGTGCGCAGCCAGACCGGCGACTTCACCCGTGCCAAGGGCAAGGAAGTGATGGAGAGCTTCATCAAGGCCGAAGGCGGCGGCAAGAACATCTGCGCCGTCTACGCCCATAATGACGACATGATGGTCGGCGCGATCCAGGCGATGAAGGAAGCCGGGCTGAAGCCGGGCACCGAGGTGCTCACCGTCTCGATCGACGCCGTGCCCGACATCTTCAAGGCGATGGCGGCGGGCGAAGCCAACGCGACGGTGGAACTCACCCCGAACATGGCCGGTCCCGCCTTCGACGCGATCATCGCCTTCAAGGAAAAGGGCACCGTGCCGCCGAAGTGGATCCAGACGGAATCGAAGCTCTACACCCAGGTCGACAACCCGATGGCGGTCTACGAATCCAAGAAGGACCTCGGTTACTGAGTGGGCGCCGCTGCGGTCCTCGCCCGCAGCCCCTGCCCCGCGCGGGCCGGCTCGTCCTCCGGCCGGCTCGCGCCGCTTTCCCGCCGCTTCCGAGGCCGTCATGCACGCCACCGAAACGTTCCCGCCGCCGCTTCTGGCGCTTGCCGGCTTCTCCAAGTCCTTCGCCGGCTTCAAGGCGCTCGACCGCGTCGACTTCAGCCTGCGGGCCGGCGAGATCCACGCCCTGCTGGGCGAGAACGGCGCCGGCAAGTCGACGCTCATCAAGGCGATGACCGGCGTCGTCCAGCGCGATGCCGGCTCGCTGCGGCTCGACGGCGTCGAGATCGCTCCCCGCTCGGCCGAGGAAGCGGTCCGGGCCGGCATCGCCACGGTCTATCAGGAGGTGAACCTCGCCCCCAATCTCTCGGTGGCGCAGAACCTGTTTCTCGGCCGCCAGCCGACGCGGTTCGGGCTGGTGCGCGAGGGCGAGATGCGCCGGCGCGCCCGCGCGCTGCTGAGCGAATTCGGCCTTGCCATTGATGTCTCCGCGCCGCTGGAGAACTATTCCGTCGCCATCCAGCACATCGTCGCCATCGCCCGCGCGGTCGACCAGTCGGCGCGCGTGCTCATTCTCGACGAGCCCACCGCCAGCCTCGACGCGCATGAGGTGGAGGTGCTGTTCGCCGTCATGCGCCAGCTCAGCGCGCGCGGCATCGGCATCGTCTTCGTCACCCATTTCCTCGATCAGGTCTACGCCATCTGCGACCGCATCACCGTGCTGCGCAATGGCCGCCTCGCCGGCAGCGCGCCGGTGGAGGAACTTCCCCGCCTCGATCTCGTGCGCCTGATGCTGGGGCGCGAGCTGAGCGAGGCGACCTTGCGGCGCCCGCCGCCGAGCGAGGGCGAGGTGCCGGCCGATGTCGCCCGCTTCCGCGGCGTCGGCAAGGCGGGCACCATCGCCCCCTTCGACCTCACCTTGCGCGCCGGCCATGTCGTCGGCCTCGCCGGCCTCCTCGGCTCCGGCCGCACCGAGACGGTGCGGCTCGTCTTCGGCGCCGACCGTGCCGATTGCGGCGCGGTGGAGGTCGCCGGCCGCGCCGTGTCGATCGGCTCGCCGCGCGAGGCCATGGCGCTCGGCTTCGGCTATTGCCCGGAGGAGCGCAAGACCGAGGGCATCGTCGCCGAGCTCACCGTGCGCGAGAACATCGCGCTGGCGCTGCAGGCCCGGCGCGGCGCCCTCTCCCCGCTCTCGCGCCGCGAGCAGGACGCGCTGGCGGCGAAGTTCATCGGCCTGCTCGACATCCGCCCACCCGATCCCGAACGCCCGGTCGGCCTGCTCTCCGGCGGCAACCAGCAGAAGGTGCTGCTGGCGCGCTGGCTCGCCACCGCCCCGCGCCTGCTGATCCTCGACGAGCCGACGCGCGGCATCGATGTCGGCGCCCATGCCGAGATCATCGGGCTGATCCGCGACCTCTGCCGCGAGGGCATGGCGCTGCTCGTCGTCTCCTCCGAGCTGGAAGAGCTCGTCACCTATGCCGACGAGGTCGTGGTGCTGCGCGACCGCGCCCATGTCGCCCGGCTGAGCGGGACTGAGATCGAGGTGTCCACCATTCTCGCCACCATCGCCGATGCGCCGGCATCGGTGGCGGCGGCGTGAGGGGGCGGGCCATGGCACTGCGTCTTCCCCGCATCGGCACCTCGCAGATCGTCGCGCTGGGGCTCATCCTGGTCGCCAACTGGATCGTCTCGCCGCAGTTCTTCGACATAAGGGTGCAGGACGGCCGGCTGTTCGGCAGCCTGATCGACGTGTTCAACCGCGGCGCGCCGGTGGCGCTGTTGTCCATCGGCATGGTGCTTGTCATCGCCATGCGCGGCATCGACCTCTCCGTTGGCGCTGTGATGGCGATCTGCGGCGCCATCGCCGCCAGCCTCGCCGACAGCCATTCCCTGCCGGTGGTGCTGGCGGCGGCGCTCGGCGCCGGCCTGCTCTGCGGGCTGTGGAACGGGCTGCTGGTCGCCGTGCTCGGCATCCAGCCCATTGTCGCGACGCTGATCCTCATGGTGGCGGGACGCGGCATCGCCCAGCTGATCACCGAGGGGCGGATCGTCACCTTCACCTCGCCCGATCTTGCCTTTCTCGGCGGCGGCTCGGTGCTCGGCCTGCCGACGCCCGTCGTGCTGACGCTCGGGATGATGGCGCTGACGCTGCTGTTGGTGCGCGGCACCGCGCTCGGCCTGATGATCGAGGCGACCGGCGGCAATCCCCGCGCCAGCGCGCTGGCGGGCATCGGCACACGGCTCATCACCGTGGCGGTCTATGTCTGGAGCGGCCTGTGCGCGGCGCTGGCCGGCATCGTCGCCAGCGCCGACATTCTCGGCGCCGACGCCAATAATGCCGGGCTGTGGCTGGAGCTCGACGCCATCCTCGCCGTGGTGATCGGCGGCACCTCGCTGTTCGGCGGGCGGTTCTCGATTCTTCTCGCCGTGGTCGGCGCCTTCATCATCCAGGCGATGAACACCGGCATCCTGCTCTCCGGCTTTCCGCCCGAGACCAATCTGGTGGTCAAGGCGGTGGTGGTGCTCGCCGTGCTGCTCGCCCAGTCGCCGCGCCTTGGCGGCCATCTCGCCGGGCTCGGCGTGCTGTTCAGCCGCTCGAAATCGGGAGGCAAGCGCCGATGATCCGTTCCCTGAGCCGGCTGTCGCCGGTGCTCGCCACGGCTGCGGTATTCCTTGCCGGCTTCGTGGTCTGCTCGCTGATCTACCCCAACTTCGCCTCGCTGCGGGTGGTGATGAACCTGCTGACCGACAATGCCTTCCTGGTCATCGTCGCCGTGGGCATGACCTTCGTCATCATCTCAGGCGGCATCGACCTTTCGGTCGGCTCGGTCATCGGCTTCACCACCGTGTTCCTGGCGCTGGCCATCGAGCGCTGGGGCGTGCCGCCGCTGGCGGCCTTCGTGCTGATCCTCGTCATCTGCGCCGCCTTCGGCGCCGGCATGGGGGCGATCATCCAGTATTTCGAGCTGCCGCCCTTCATCGTCACCCTGGCCGGCATGTTCCTGGCGCGCGGGGTGAGCTTCCTCCTGTCGACGGAATCGCTGCCGATCACCGCCGATCTCTACGCCCACCTGTCCGACCATGCCTTCCGCTTCGACGGCGGGGCGCGCCTCACCGTGCCGGCGATGATCATGCTGGTCGTCGTGATCGGCGGGATGGTGCTGCTGCACCTCACCCGCTTCGGCGCCAATGTCTATGCGCTGGGTGGCTCGCGCACCGCCACCGGGCTGATGGGCATCAATGTCGCCCGCACCACGGTGCTGATCTACACCCTCTCCAGCGTGCTCGCCGGCCTCGCGGGCATCGTGTTCTCGCTCTACACCTCGTCGGGCTATTCGCTCTCCGCTGTCGGCGTCGAACTCGACGCCATCGCCGCGGTGGTGATCGGCGGCACGCTGCTGTCGGGCGGCTACGGCTTCATCTTCGGCTCCTTCCTCGGTGTGATGATCCAGGGGCTGATCCAGACCTACATCAGCTTCGACGGCATGCTGTCGAGCTGGTGGGCGAAGATCGCCACCGGGCTGCTGCTGTTCGCCTTCATCGCCTTCCAGCAGCTCACATTGCACCTGGCCCGCCGCTCGCGGCGCGCCCCGGCCGGAGTTCATCCATGAGCGCGCCCAACGCCTCGCAGATCATCGTCATCCCGGCCCGGCGCTCGCATTCCAACCATGCGGAGGTGGCGCGCACCATCGGCATCGACATCATCGCCGGCCGCTATGGCGAGGGCGCCAAGCTGCCGGGCGATGCCGAGCTGACGCTGATCTTCGGCGTCTCGCGCCCGGTGCTGCGCGAGAGCGTGAAGACGCTGGTGGCCAAGGGCCTGCTCTCCACCAAGGCGCGGGTCGGCACGGTGGTGCGCGAGCGCGCCGCCTGGAACATGTTCGACGCCGACGTGCTGGCCTGGCACCTCGATGCCGGCATCGACAAGCGCTTCCTGCGCGACCTCTCCGAAATCCGCCTCGCGGTGGAGCCGCGCGCCGCCGCGCTGGCAGCCGAGCGGCGCAGCGCCGACGACCTCGCGCTGATGCGTCAGGCGGTGGCGCGGATGAAGGACCAGCCCGGCGCCTCGGAGAGCTTCGCCGAGGCCGACCTGACCCTGCATGTGGCGGTCGCCACCGCCTCGGGAAACCCGTTCATGCGCTCGATCGGCGCGGTGATCGAGGCGGCGCTGCGCGCCTCCTTCGTGCTCTCCGCCCCGGGCGACGCGCGCGAGCACGACATCGCGGTCGCCGCCCATGAGCGCATCGTCGAGGCCATCGCCGACGCCGACGCGGAAGCGGCGGCCGCCGCCATGACCAATGTGATTTTCAACGGCCTGCGCCGCCACGGCGCGGCCGGCTGACCAGGTGCCGACATGAGCGATGACGGATCGACCAACGACAACAAGAAGACGCTGCGCAGCCAGGCCTGGTTCGGCCGGCAGGACAAGATGGGGTTCTATTACCGCTCCTTCCTGAAGAATTCCGGCCAGCCGCAGGACCGTTTCGACGGCCGCCCGGTGATCGGCATCTGCAACACCTGGTCGGAACTCACCCCCTGCAACATCCATTTCCGCGACCTCGCCGAGCATGTCCGGCGCGGCGTGCTGGACGCGGGCGGCTATCCGCTGGAGTTTCCCGTCTCCTCGCTCGGCGAGGTGACGATGCGCCCCACCGCCATGCTCTTTCGCAACCTCGCCTCGATGGATGTGGAGGAGGCGATCCGCGCCCACCCGCTCGACGGCGTGGTGCTGCTGATGGGCTGCGACAAGACCACGCCGGCGCTGCTGATGGGCGCGGCTTCCGCCGACCTGCCGGCCATCGGCGTGTCCGGCGGGCCGCAGCTGCGCGGCAATTACCGCGGCCAGATCATCGGCTCGGGCACCAACATCATCTCGATGAGCGAGCAGCTGCGCGCCGGCGAGATCACCATGGCCGAGTTCCACGAGGCGGAAGCGGGCATGAACCGCTCGTCCGGCTCCTGCATGACCATGGGCACCGCCTCCACCATGGCCTCGATGGTGGAAGCGCTCGGCATCGGCCTGCCGGAGAACGCCGCCATTCCCGCCGTCGACGCCCGCCGCAATTTGCTGGCGCGCATGGCTGGGCGGCGCATCGTCGACATGGTGCATGAGGACCTGAAGCCCTCCGACATCCTGACGCGGGACGCGTTCGAGAACGCCATCCGCACCCTGGCCGCCATTGGCGGCTCGACCAATGCGGTGGTGCATCTGCTCGCCATCGCCGGCCGGGTCGGCGTCGACCTTAACCTGGCCGATTTCGACCGGCTCGGCCGCGACATTCACTGCCTTGTCGACCTGATGCCGTCGGGGCGGTTCCTGATGGAGGATTTCTACTATGCCGGCGGCCTGCCGGCGGTGCTGCGGGCGCTGGGCGAGCGCGGACTGCTCAACAAGGACGCTATCACCGCCAATGGGCGGACGATCTGGGAGAATGTCGCCACGGCGCCGAACTGGAACGCCGAGGTCATCACCCCGTTCGAGGCGCCGTTCAAGCCGGAGGCCGGCATCGCCATCCTCACCGGCAACCTCGCCCCGGATGGTGCCGTCATCAAGCCCTCCGCCGCCTCGCCGGAGCTGATGGTGCACACCGGCCGCGCCGTGGTGTTCGAGAGCGTCGAGGAGATGCACCACGCGGTGAACGACGAGGCGCTCGACATCGACGCCTCCTGCATCATGGTGCTGAAGCATTGCGGCCCGAAGGGCTATCCCGGCATGGCCGAGGTCGGCAACATGCCGCTTCCCGCCAAGCTGCTGCGCGAGGGCGTGCGCGACATGATCCGCATTTCCGATGCCCGCATGTCCGGCACCGCCTATGGCACCGTGGTGCTCCACGTCGCCCCCGAGGCGACCGCCGGCGGGCCGCTGGCGCTGGTGCGCAACGGCGACCTGATCACGCTCGACGTGCCCGCCCGCTCGCTGCACCTGCATGTGAGCGAGGAGGAAATGGCCGCCCGCCGCGCCGCCTGGGTAGCCCCGGCCCCGCGCGCCACGCGCGGCTACCAGCGTCTCTACATCGACCATGTGCTGCAGGCCGATCGCGGCGCCGATTTCGACTTTCTGGTCGGGCGCTCGGGTTCGCCCGTCGCCCGCGACAATCACTGAGGTTCAGGATGACCCGCCTTTCCGCCGCCGGCCCGTATAAGGGCGTGTTCCCGGTCGCCCCGACCGTGTTCGACGCCGAAGGCCGGCTCGATCTCGACGGCCAGAAGCGCTGCATCGATTTCATGATCGATGCCGGCTCGCACGGCCTGTGCATCCTCGCCAATTTCTCCGAGCAGTTCGTGCTGGCCGATGACGAGCGCGACCTGGTCATGACCACTGTGCTGGAGCATGTGGCGGGCCGGGTGCCTGTTATCGTCACCACCACCCATTTCGCCACCCATATCTGCGCCGAGCGCTCGAAGCGCGCCCAGGAGGCGGGGGCGGCGATGGTGATGGTGATGCCGCCCTATCACGGCGCCACCTTCCGGGTGCCGGAGGCCTCCATCTATGCCTTCTACAAGGCGGTTTCCGACGCCATCGACATTCCGATCATGGTGCAGGACGCGCCCGTTGCCGGCACGCCGCTCTCCGTGCCGTTCCTGGCCAAAATGGCGCAGGAGATCGAGAACCTCGCCTATTTCAAGATCGAGGTGCCGCAGGCGGCGAACAAGCTGCGGGCGCTGATCGAGGCCGGCGGCGATGCCATCATCGGCCCGTGGGACGGCGAGGAGGCGATCACCCTGATGGCCGATCTCGACGCCGGGGCCACCGGCGCGATGACGGGGGGCGGCTATCCCGACGGCATCCGCCAGATCCTCGACCCCTATGTCGCGGGGAATCGCGAGGCGGCGCTGGCCGCCTATGAGCGCTGGCTGCCGCTGATCAATTACGAGAACCGGCAGGCCGGCTTCGCCACGGCGAAAATCCTGATGCGGGAGGGCGGGGTCATCAAGCATGACACGCTGCGCGCCCCGCTGCCGCCGGTCCACCCCGCCACCCGCGCCGGGCTGATCGAGCTCGCCCGCCGGCTGGACCCTGTGGTATTGAGGTGGGGCAAGTGAGCGCTATGGCCATGACCGAACTCACCGGCGCCGCCCTGCTCGGCTCCCGCGACCTCACCGGCGCCGCGACCTTCCGCGCTGTCGACCCCGCGACCGGCGCGACGCTGGAGCCCGCCTTCTTCGAGGCCGGCCCGGCCGAGGTGGCGGAAGCGGCGGCGCTGGCCGCTGCCGCCTTTCCGCTCTACCGCGCCACCCCGCCGGAAGCGCGTGCCGCCTTTCTCGACGCCATCGCCGCCAATATCGAGGCGTTGGGGGACACGCTGATCGCGCGCGCCGCGCAGGAAACCGGCCTGCCCGCCGCCCGGATCACCGGCGAGCGGGCCCGCACGATGGGCCAGCTCAGGCTGTTCGCCAGCTGGGTGCGGGCCGGCGGGGCGGACGAGCCGCGCCTTGACAGCCCGCTGCCCGCCCGCACGCCGCTGCCGCGCGCCGATCTGCGCCTGCGCCATATCGGCATCGGCCCGGTGGCAGTGTTCGGCGCCTCGAACTTCCCTCTCGCCTTCTCGGTCGCCGGCGGCGACACCGCCTCGGCGCTGGCGGCGGGCTGCCCGGTCATCGTCAAGGGCCACCCCGCCCATCCCGGCACCTCGGAACTGGTCGGCCGTGCCATCCGCGCGGCGGTCCGCGAGGCCGGGCTGCCCGAAGGCGTGTTCTCGCTGCTCACCGGCACCGCGCATGAGCTGGGCGGCGCGCTGGTGGCCGATCCCCGCGTCAAGGCGGTGGGCTTCACCGGCTCGCGCACTGGGGGGCTGGCGCTGTGCCGCATCGCCGCCGGCCGGCCCGAGCCGATCCCGGTCTTTGCCGAGATGAGCAGCATCAATCCGGTGTTCCTGCTGCCCGCCGCGCTGGAGGCGCGGGCCGAGGCGCTGGCCACCGGCTTCGTCGGCTCGCTGACCATGGGCGCCGGCCAGTTCTGCACCAGTCCCGGCCTCGTCATCGCCCTTAGCGGCGCGGCGCTGGACCGCTTCATCGCCAGCGCCGCCACGGCGGTCTCCGCTGCCCCGGCCGCGACCATGCTCACCCCGGGCATTGCCGGCGCCTATGCCAAGGGCGTCGCCGCGCTGGAGGGCAGCGCCGACGTCACCGAGGTCGCCCATGGCGCGGAGGGCGGCGCCAATGCCTGCCGGCCGGCGCTGTTCGTCGCCGAGGCCGCCGCCTTCCTGCGCGAGCCCGTGCTGTCGCATGAAGTGTTCGGCGCCTCATCTGTGGTGATCCGCTGCGCCCATGCGGACGAGATGCGGGCGGTGGCCGGCGCGCTTGAGGGCCAGCTCACCGCGACGCTGCATCTGGACCCGGCCGACCACCTCCTCGCCGCCGCCCTGCTGCCGGTGCTGGAAGACAAGGCCGGCCGCATCCTCGCCAATGGCTGGCCGACCGGCGTGGAAGTCTGCCACGCCATGGTGCATGGCGGGCCGTTCCCGGCGACCTCCGACCCGCGCTCGACCTCGGTCGGCACGCTCGCCATCCGCCGCTTCCTGCGCCCGGTCTGCTACCAGGATCTGCCGGAGGCGCTGCTGCCCGCCGTGGTGCGGACGAAAAACCCGCTCGGCCTGCCCCGCCTCGTCGACGGCACGCCCGCCCGCACCGGGGAGGCCCCGTGATGAGCCCGATCCGTCTCGCCCTTGTCGGCCTCGGCAAGATCGCCCGCGACCAGCACCTCCCCGCCATCGCCGCGACGGAGGGCATCGAACTTGTGGCGGTGGCCAGCCGCAATGCCAGCCTCGACGGCGTCGCCCATTTCGCCACGCTGACCGATCTGCTGGCGAGCGGCGAGGCGATCGACGCGGTGGCGCTGTGCACCCCGCCGCAGGGGCGCCACGACCTCGCGGCGCAGGCCCTGAGCGCGGGCAAACATGTGCTGCTGGAGAAGCCGCCCGGCGCCACGGTGAGCGAACTCGGCCCGCTGGTCGCGGCGGCGCAGGCCTCGGGGCGGACGCTGTTCGCCACCTGGCATTCCCGTTTCGCCCCGGCGGTGGAGCCGGCCCGCGCCTTCCTCAGCGAAGTGCCGGCCCGCGCGGTGACGATCACCTGGAAGGAAGATGTCCGGGTCTGGCACCCCGGCCAGCGCTGGATCTGGGAGCCCGGCGGGCTCGGCGTATTCGATCCCGCCATCAACGCGCTGTCGATCCTCACCGCCATCCTGCCGCGCCCGGTCTTCGTCACCGGGGCGGAACTGGCCTTTCCCTCCAATTGCGCCGCCCCCATCGCCGCCACGGTGGATCTGGCGGACGCGGCCGGGCTGCCGGTGCATGCCGATCTCGATTTCCTGCAGACCGGCCCGCAGAGCTGGGACATCGCGGTTGAAACCGACCGGGGCACGCTGCTGCTCGCGGAGGGCGGGGCAAGGCTGACGCTGGACGGCCAGGTGTTGAGCGCCCAGCCGGAGGCCGAATACAGCAACATCTACAAGCACTTCGTCGCGCTTGTTGAAGCGGGGCGGTCGGATGTCGACCTCGCCCCGCTGCAGCTCGTCGCCGACGCGTTCCTGCTGGGCCGGCGCGTCGATGTCGCGCCGTTCCACGACTGAGCCTGAGGAGACACGAATGGACGGCAAAGCCACCAAGAGCAACCGGCCCCTGCGCTCCCGCGCCTGGTTCGACAACCCCGATAATATCGACATGACCGCGCTCTATCTCGAGCGCTACCTCAATTTCGGCCTCAGCCAGGAGGAGTTGCAGAGCGGCCGGCCGATCATCGGCATCGCCCAGACCGGCTCCGACCTCTCCCCCTGCAACCGTCACCATCTGGAACTCGCCAAGCGCACCCGCGAGGGCATTCGCGAGGCCGGCGGCATCGCCATCGAGTTTCCGGTGCATCCGATCCAGGAGACCGGCAAGCGCCCCACCGCCGGGCTCGACCGCAACCTCGCCTATCTCGGCCTGGTCGAGGTTCTGTACGGCTACCCGCTCGACGGCGTGGTGCTGACCATCGGCTGCGACAAGACCACCCCGGCCCTGCTGATGGCGGCGGCGACGGTGAACATTCCCGCCATCGCCCTCTCCGTCGGGCCGATGCTGAACGGCTGGTACAAGGGCGAGCGCACCGGCTCCGGCACCATTGTCTGGAAGGCGCGCGAGCTGCTGGCGGCCGGCGAGATCGACCATGCCGGCTTCGTCAAGCTGGTGGCGTCCTCGGCGCCGTCTACGGGCTATTGCAACACCATGGGCACGGCGACGACGATGAACTCGCTCGCCGAGGCGCTGGGCATGCAGCTGCCCGGCTCCGCCGCCATTCCCGCGCCCTATCGCGACCGGCAGGAAATCGCCTATCGCACCGGCCTGCGCATCGTCGAGATGGTGCATGAGGATCTGAAACCCTCCGACATCCTCACCCGCGACGCCTTCCTCAACGCCATCCGGGTGAACTCGGCCATTGGCGGCTCGACCAACGCGCCGATCCATCTCAACGCGCTCGCCCGCCATGTCGGGGTGGAACTGTCCATCGACGACTGGCAGACCTATGGCGAGCACGTCCCCTTGCTCGTCAATCTCCAGCCGGCCGGCGAATATCTCGGCGAGGATTACTATCATGCCGGCGGCGTACCGGCGGTGGTCAACCAGCTGATGGGCCAGGGCCTCATCGCCGAGGACGCGCTCACCGCCAATGGCCGCACCCTCGGTGACAACTGCGCCGGCGCCCGCATCGAGGACGAGGCGGTGATCCGCCCCTTCGACCAGCCCTTGAAGGAGAATGCCGGCTTCCGCGTGCTGCGCGGCAACCTGTTCTCCTCCGCCATCATGAAGATGAGCGTCATCAGCGCCGAATTCCGCGTCCGCTACCTCTCCAACCCGGACGACCCGGACGCCTTCGAGGGCCGCGCCATCGTGTTCGACGGGCCGGAGGACTACCACGCCCGCATCGACGACCCGGCGCTGGCGATTGACGATATGTGCGTCCTGTTCATGCGCGGCGCCGGCCCGGTCGGCTATCCCGGCGCGGCGGAGGTGGTGAACATGCGGGCGCCCGATTACCTCATCAAGGCGGGCGTGCACGCTTTGCCCTGCATCGGCGATGGCCGCCAGTCCGGCACGTCAGGCTCGCCCTCCATCCTCAACGCCTCGCCGGAAGCGGCGGTCGGCGGCGGGCTCGCCTTGCTGCGCACCGGCGACCGGGTCCGCATCGACCTCAAGCGCAACAGCGCCAACATGCTGGTGGCGGAGGAGGAGCTTGCCCGCCGCCGCGCCGAGCTGGAAGCCGCCGGCGGCTATGCCTATCCCGCCAGCCAGACCCCCTGGCAGGAGATCCAGCGCGGCCTCGTCGGCCAGCTGGAAACCGGCGCCGTGCTGGAGGGCGCGGTGCGCTACCAGCGCATCGCCCAGACCAAGGGGATGCCGCGTGACAACCATTAGCGCCGCGCCTCCCTTGCCGAGGACAGCTCCCGCCACCCTCATCTGCCCGGATCGCTGCCATCTCGGCGAGGGCCCGGCCTATGACGCCGCCAGCGACACCGCCTGGTGGTTCGACATCGTGGAGAAGCGCCTTTACGAGGCGCGGCTCGCCGCGGGCGCGATCACCGTGCACGCCTTGCCTGTGATGGCGAGCGCGCTGGCCATGGTCGACGCGGCCCGCCAGCTGCTCGTCACTGAGGGCGGCCTGGTGCTGCGCGACATCGCCAGCGGCCGGCTGGAGACGCTCGCCACTGTGGAGGCCGACAAGGCCGGCACCCGCTCCAACGATGCCCGCGTCCACCCCAGCGGCACCTTCTGGTTCAGCACCATGGGCCGGCAGGCCGAGTCCGGCGCCGGCAGCGTCTATGCCTTCCATTCCGGGGCGGTGATCCCGCTTTTCCCCGCCGTCACCATTCCCAACGCCATCTGCTTTTCGCCCGATGGAACGCTCGGCTATTTCGCCGACACCGCCATTGGCGAACTCTACCGGGTGCGGCTCGACCCCGGTTCCGGCCTGCCGCTGGAAGCCCCCACCCTGCTGCATAGGCATCCGGGCGAAGGCGGCCTCGACGGCGCCGTCACCGATGCGCAGGGGCTGATCTGGTGCGCCATCTGGGGCGGGGCGCGGCTCAACGCCTATTCCCCGGCCGGCGATCTCGTCCGCAGCCTCGCCACCCCGGCGCGGCAGACCAGTTGCCCGGTCTTCGTCGGCAAGGGGTTTGACCGCGTGCTCGTCACCTCGGCGTGGGAACATATGGATGCGGACGCCCGCGCGGCGGACCCGGAACATGGGCGCACCTTCCTCATCGACATCGGCGCCACCGGCCGCGCCGAGCCGCGCGTCCGGCTCGGGGGGCTGTGATGGGCGAGGTCTCCCACATCGTCGTCGACTGGGGCACGTCGAGCTTTCGGCTGTGGGCGCTCGACCGTGCCGGCGCGGTGCTGGCCGAGCGGCGCAGCGCGCAGGGGCTGGCCGCCGCGGGCGTTGAGGGCTTCGAGACGGTGCTGGAATCCCATCTCGCCGCGCTGGCCATTCCCGAGGGTGTGCCGGTCATGATGTGCGGCATGGTCGGCTCGCGCGCCGGCTGGGTCGAGGCCGCCTATGTCGCCACCCCCGCCGGGTTGGAGGGGCTGACGGAAAAGGCCGCGCATGTGCCCTCCATGCGCCGGCTCATCCGGATCCTGCCCGGCATTGCCCAGCGCGGCGCGGCGGGCGCCGATGTCATGCGCGGCGAGGAAACCCAGCTGCTGCCGCTGATCCGCGACGGCTTCAAGGGGCTCGCCTGCCTGCCGGGCACCCACTCCAAATGGGTCCGGGTCGAGGGCGGCGAGGTCGCCTTCTTCGCCACCTTCATGACCGGCGAACTGTTCCATCTGCTGCGCAGCGCCTCGATCCTTGCCCCGGCCGTGGAGGGCGCGGCAATGGTGGACCCCGCCTCGGACGCTTTCGCCCAGGGCGTGAAGGACGGCCTTGCCGCGCCTGAGATGCTCGGCAACCAGCTGTTTCGCCTGCGCGCCGCCTGGCTGCTGGAGGGCGAGGGCCCGCAGGCGGCGCTGGCGCGGCTGTCCGGCCTGCTGCTCGGCACGGAACTGGCGGGCGCGGCCCGGTTCGGCGGCCGGGGGCCGGTCGCGCTCATCGCCTCCGGCCCGGCGGCGGCGCTCTACCAGGTGGCGCTGGCGCTGGCCGGCGTCGCCGACGTCACCACGCACGACGCCGAGGACTGCGTGCGGGCCGGGCTGCACGCCGCCGCCGTCACCGCCTTCCGGCTGGAAAGGATCTGCGCATGACCGCCCCCTCCTCTCCCCGCATCGCCTGGCCGCCAATGCGGCGCGGGCTGGTCGCCATCCTGCGCGGCATCCGGCCGGAGGAGGCGGAGGCCATCGTCGCCGCGTTGATCGAGGAAGGGCTGGAGGCGATCGAGATTCCGCTCAACTCGCCGGACCCGTTCGTCTCGATCGAGGCCGCCGCCCGCCTCGCCCCAAAGGGCGTGCTGATCGGCGCCGGCACCGTGCTCACGGTGGAGGAGGTCGACCTGCTCAATTATGCCGGCGGCCGGCTGATGGTGAGCCCGAATGTCGACGCGGCGGTGATCGCCCGCGCCGGCGCCCACGGCATGGCGACGATGCCCGGCGTGCTGACCCCGACCGAAGCGCTGGCGGCGGTCAAGGCGGGGGCCTCGGGGCTCAAGTTCTTTCCGGCCAATCTGCTCGGCCCCTCGATCATCCAGGCGATGTCGGTGGTGCTGCCGCCGGGCACGGTGATCGGCGCGGTCGGCGGGGTCGGCGAGAACGAGTTCGCCGCCTATGCCCGCGTCGGCATCCGCACCTTCGGCCTCGGCTCCAGCCTCTACCGGCCGGGCGCCACGGTCGAGGAGGTGCGGGCGAAGGCGCGCGCGGTGGTCGCCGCCTATGACGCCGCCTTTCCACCCATCGAGACACGGCACGCCGCCCAGTGAGGCGCGCGCCCTCGCGCGGGAGTCCCCGCCAAGAACCCGGAACGCCAAAGGCGACCGCTGCAAAGACGAAACGTGAAACGCTCAAGGAGCTGACGATGAAACGCCTGACGACGCTTTTCTCCGCAACCGCCTTCGCGCTCGGCGCGCTGGCCCTCGCCCTCCCCGCCTCGGCGGCGGACAAGGGCACGGTCGGCATCGCCATGCCCACCAAATCCTCCGCCCGCTGGATCGCCGACGGCGACAACATGGTGAAGGTGCTCAAGGAGCGCGGCTACACCACTGACCTGCAATATGCCGAGGACGACATCCCGAACCAGCTCTCGCAGATCGAGAACATGGTGACCAAGGGCGCCAAGGTGCTGGTCATCGCCTCGATCGACGGCACCACCCTGTCCGACGTGCTGAAGCAGGCGCATGCCCAGGGCATCAAGGTCATCGCCTATGACCGCCTGATCCGCGAGACGCCGAATGTCGACTATTACGCGACCTTCGACAATTTCCAGGTCGGCGTGCTGCAGGCGCAGTCGCTGCTCAAGGGCCTCGGCTATCCCGAGAACAAGGGCCCGTTCAACATCGAGCTGTTCGGCGGCTCGCCGGACGACAACAACGCTTACTTCTTCTACGACGGCGCCATGTCGGTGCTGAAGCCGCTGATCGACAACGGCACGCTGAAGGTCGCCTCCGGCCAGATGGGCATGGACAAGGTATCGACCCTGCGCTGGGACGGCGCCACCGCCCAGGCCCGCATGGACAATTTGCTCAGCGCCTACTACTCCGACAAGACCCTCAATGGCGTGCTCTCGCCCTATGACGGGCTGTCGATCGGCATCCTGTCCTCGCTCAAGGGCGTCGGCTATGGCTCGGGCAAGATGAAGATGCCCGTCGTCACCGGCCAGGACGCGGAAGTGCCGTCGATGAAGTCGATCCTCGCCGGCGAGCAGTACTCCACCATCTTCAAGGACACGCGCGAACTCGCCAAGGTGACGGCCGACATGGTCGACGCCTCGCTCAGCGGCAAGGAAGTCACGGTCAACGACACCAAGACCTACAATAACGGCGTCAAGGTCGTGCCGTCCTACCTGCTGAAGCCGGTCGTGGTCGACAAGGACAACTGGGAAGCCGTGCTCATCGGCTCCGGCTACTACAAGCCGGGCGAGATCAACTGACCCTATCCGCACCCGCCGATCCCCGCGCCGGACTGGTTCCGGCGCGGACCCGGCCATTGGAGCGAGCCATGAACGCTCTTCTCGAAATGCAGGGCATCAGCAAGCACTTCGCCGGGGTGAAGGCGCTGAGCGATGTCACCTTCGCCGTCCGACCCGGCGAGATCCATGCCCTTGTCGGCGAGAACGGGGCCGGCAAGTCCACCCTGATGAAGGTGCTGAGCGGGGTCTACCCGCACGGCTCCTATGACGGCGCCATCGTCTTCGACGGCGAGGAGCGCCGCTTCAGCGACATCAACGCCTCGGAATCGCTGGGCATCATCATCATCCACCAGGAACTCGCCCTGGTGCCGTTGCTGTCGATCGCCGAGAACATCTTCATCGCCAACCCGCCCGGCCGCTTCGGCATCATCGACCGCGGCGCGGTGCACCGGCGCACCAAGGAACTGCTCGCCAAGGTCGGCCTCGACGAATCCCCGGACACGCTGGTGACCAATATCGGGGTGGGCAAGCAGCAGCTGGTGGAGATCGCCAAGGCGCTGTCGAAGAAGGTGCGCCTGCTCATCCTCGACGAGCCGACCGCCAGCCTGTCGGAAAAGGACAGCGCCGCGCTGCTCGACCTGCTGCTGGAGTTCAAGGCGCAGGGCATCGCCTCCATCCTGATTTCGCACAAGCTGAACGAGGTCTCCAAGGTCGCCGACCGCATCACCGTGCTGCGCGACGGGCGCACCGTCGACACGCTGGACTGCCATGACGGCGCGGTGGAAGAGGACCGCATCATCTCGAAGATGGTCGATCGCGACCTCGAACACCGCTACCCCAAGCGCCAGCCCACCATCGGCGAGCCGATCTTCAAGGTCAGCAACTGGTCGGCCTATCACCCGCTGCATGCCGAGCGGCAGGTGATCCGAAACGTCGATTTCGAGGTCCGGCGCGGCGAGATCGTCGGCATTGCCGGGCTGATGGGCGCGGGACGGACCGAATTCGCCATGAGCATCTTCGGCCGCGCCTGGGGCCAGAAGATCAGCGGCCGGGCGGAGATGGAGGGGCGCCCGGTCGACCTCTCCACCGTGCGCCGCGCCATCGATGCCGGCCTCGCCTATGTCACCGAGGACCGCAAGCATCTGGGCCTCTTGCTGGCCGAGGACATCCGCAAGAATGTGACGCTGGCCAATCTGCCGGCGATCGCGCCGGGCCGGATCATCGACGACATGAAGGAACTGCGCGTCGCCTCCGACTATCGCGGGCGGATGCACATACGCTGCCACAGCGTGTTCCAGGAGACCGGCAAGCTCTCCGGCGGCAACCAGCAGAAGGTGGTGCTGTCGAAATGGCTGTTCACCGACCCCAAGGTGCTGATCCTCGATGAGCCCACGCGCGGCATCGATGTCGGCGCCAAATATGAAATCTACTGCATCATCAACGAGCTGGCGGATGCCGGCAAAGGCGTGGTGGTGATCTCCTCCGAGATGCCGGAACTGCTCGGCATCTGCGACCGCATCTGCGTGATGAACGAGGGCGCCTTTGTCGGCGAGTTCACCGGCTCTGAGGCCTCGCAGGAGAAGATCATGCGCGCCATCATGCGCAAGGGAGAGCAGCGCCCCATGGAGGCATTGGCATGAGCGATACCGCTCTCAAGGACAAGCCGCAGCATGCCGGCTTCCTGAAGAACAATCTGCGCGAGTACGGGATGCTGATCTCGCTCTTCGCCATCATGATCTTCTTCGAGGTGGTGACGAACGGCACGCTGATGCGCCCGCTCAACCTCACCAATCTGGTGCTGCAGAACAGCTACATCGTCATCATGGCGCTGGGCATGCTGCTGGTCATCGTCACCGGCCATATCGACCTCTCGGTCGGCTCGGTGGCCGGCTTCATCGGCGCGGTGGCCGCCGTGCTGATGGTGAAGTTCGATGTCCATTACATCCCCGCCACGCTGATCTGCCTGGCGCTGGGCGGGCTGATCGGCGCCGCCCAGGGCTATTGGGTGGCCTATTTCAAGATCCCGTCCTTCATCGTGACGCTGGCCGGCATGCTGGTGTTCAAGGGGCTGGCGCTGGCCATCCTCGCCGGCCAGTCGGTCGGCCCGTTTCCGCCCACCTTCCAGAAGCTGTCCTCCGGCTTCATCCCGGAAATGGTGCCGGATGCCGGCGGCCTCTATCCTACCTCGCTGGCGGTCGGCGCCGTTCTCGCCCTCGCGCTGGTGTGGCTGAATTTTCGCGGCCGCGCCCGGCAGGAGGCGCACCATGTCGAGACCGAGCCCTATGGCTTCTTCGTCGCCAAAAATGTGGCGCTGTTCGGCATCATCACCTATTTCGCTTATCTGATCGCCTCGCATCGCGGCATGCCGAATGTGCTTGTGATCATGACGGCGCTGATCGCGCTCTATGCGTTTGTCACCACCCGCACCACCATCGGCCGGCAGATCTATGCCGTCGGCGGCAATGAGAAGGCGGCCAAGCTCTCCGGCATCAAGACCGAGCGGCTGACCTTCCTCACCTTCGTCAATATGGGCGTGCTGGCGGCGCTGGCGGGTCTCGTCTTCGCTGCCCGTCTGAACACGGCGACGCCGAAGGCCGGCCTTGGCTTCGAGCTCGACGTCATCGCCGCCTGCTTCATCGGCGGTGCCTCGGCCTATGGCGGCGTCGGCCGGGTCGGCGGCGCGGTGATCGGCGCGCTGATCATGGGCGTGATGAACAACGGCATGTCGATCCTCGGCATCGGCATCGACTACCAGCAGGTGATCAAGGGCCTCGTGCTGCTCGGCGCCGTCTGCCTCGACGTCTACAACCAGCGCCGCGCTTGAGGCGGCTGCGGCCCGGCGCTCCCGAGCGGGCGCCGGGCCCTGCGGGGGGCGCCCGGCTTGACAAGCGCGGCCCGCTGGCCGACCCCGGTTGTCCGCACCCTTCCCCGCACCCGGCGCGCCATGTTCCGCTTCCTGCATTCCAGCGACCTGCATCTGGGCAAGCGCTTCGGCAATTTTTCCGGCGACCTGCCCAGCCGGCTGCGCGAGGCACGCCATGGCGTGATCGCCCGGCTGGCGCAGCACGCGCGCGAACAGGGCGCGGGCACCATCCTGCTCGCCGGCGACACCTTCGACACCGAAACCCCGGCCCCCGATGTGCGCCGTCAGGCGCTGGCCGAAATGCGCCACCACGCGCCGCTGCGCTGGGTGCTGCTGCCGGGCAATCATGATTCGCTGCAGGCGACCCAGCTCTGGGCGACGCTGCAGGGGGAAGCGCCTGACAATGTGATCCTCGCCACCGCGCCCCGGCCGCTGGATCTCGCCCCCGGCGTGGTGCTGCTGCCCGCCCCCTGCACCACCCGCCGGCCCGGCCGCGACCTCACCGAAGGCATGGACGCCCATGCGACCCCCGAGGGCACGCTGCGCCTCGGCCTCGCCCATGGTGCCATTCGCAGTTTCTCCGAGGACGCGGTGGCGGGCGACGTGATCGCGCCCGACCGTGCCCGGCGGGCCGGCCTTGCCTATCTCGCGCTTGGCGACTGGCACGGCGCGGTGGAGGTCGATCCGCGCACCCGCTACAGCGGCACGCCCGAGCCGGACCGCTTCAAGCATGAGGCGCCGGGCACGGCGCTGCTGGTCAGCCTCGCCGGGGCGAGCGCCCTGCCCGAGGTGACGGCGCTGCCGACGGCGAGCTTCGCCTGGCGCGACCTCGACCTGCACCTGCTGGAAGGCGACGATCCCCTTTCGGCGCTGGCGGCGGTGCTGCCGGAGGCGCGGGCGCGCCGGCAGACGCTGGCCCGCCTCATCGCCACCGGGCGCACCCGGCTGGCGGGTCAGGCGGCGCTGGCGGGCGCCGTCGCCGAGGCGGCGCCGGACTTCGCCTTTCTGGAGCTGGTCGAATCGGGCCTCGTCACCGCCTGCGAAGCGGATGATCTCGACCTGATCGACCGCGGCGGCGCGCTGCGCGAGGCGGCCAATGCGCTGCTGGCGGAGGCGGGCGATGCCTCCCGCTCTGCCGCCGAGCGCGAGGTTGCCCGCGCCGCGCTGGCGCGGCTCTATTCCTATGCGCAAGGGGCGGCGCCATGAAGATAACAGCGCTGCGCCTGTTCAATGTGAAGCGTTTCGCCCAACGCGGCGTGGCGATCGAGGGCATCGGCAACGGCGTCAACGTGCTGTGCGCCGTCAACGAATTCGGCAAGTCGACCAGCTTCGAGGCGCTGCACACGCTGTTCTTCCAGCCGCATTCCGGCACGCCGGGCGATGTGCAGCGGCTGCGGCCCTATAGCGGCGGCAGCCCGCTTGTTGAGGCCGACATCGCCACCGAAGAGGGCCGCTACCGCCTCACCAAGCAATATTATGGCGGCCGCTTCGCCCGCGTCACCGATCTCGCGACCGGCCGGCTGGTGGCGCAGGCGGACGAGGCGGAGGCCTTCATCGCCGGCCTCATCCGTGGCGGCACCGCCGGCCCGGCCGGGCTGCTCTGGGTGCGGCAGGGCCTCACCGGCATCGAGAAGCGCAGCAAATCGGAAGAGGACAGCGAGAAGCAGGTGCGCGCCAGCCTGCTGGAATCGGTGCAGGGCGAAGTCGAGGCCGTCACCGGTGGGCGGCGCATGGCGGAGATCATGGCAGCGGCGCAGGACGCGCTGGCCGAACTCGTCACCGCCACCGGCCGCCCGAAGACCGGCGGCCGCTACGCCGCCGCAATCGACGCCCGCGACCGGCTGGTGACGCAGGAACAGCGGCTGGCCGAGGATGTCCGGGTCCTGCGCGAGGCGCTGGACCGCCGCGCCGTCGCGGTGAAGCGGCTCGCCGAACTGGACGATGCCGGCGAGCGGCAGGCCCGGCGCACGGCGGTGGAGACCGCGCAGGCTTCCTTCGATGCGGCCAAGGCGCAGGGCGAGGCGCTGCGCACCGCCGAGGCGGAATGGAAGCTGGCCCGCGAGCGCCGCACCGCCGCCGAGCGGGAACTCACCGCCTTTCGCACCGTCCTTGCCACCTCGGACGCGCATTGGGCGGCGCTGCAAGCGGCCGAGCAGCGGCGGGACGACGCGGTGGCCAGGCGTCACGCCGCCAGTGCCGGGGTGGAACAGGCCCATGCCGAGGTCGCGGCGGCGGAAGCCGCCGAACAGGAGGCGCGCCAGCGCCTCGCCCGCGTCGAGGCCGCGCTCAAGGCGCGCGAGGCGCTGGCGCGGCACGCGGCGTTGAGCGAGCGGCTGGCCGGCGCCGAAGCCGCCCGGCAGGCGCTGGAGGGGGCGCAGGCCCGGCTCGCTGTCGAGACGCTCCCGGCAGGCGCGGTGGAAGAACTCCAGGCGCTGGAAATCGACATCGCCAAGCTGCGCGCGGTCGAGGAGGCGGCGCGCCCCTCGGTGGCGATCGCCTATGAACCCGGCGCCGCCTCGCCCGTGCTGATGGACGCCGCGCCGCTGCGCGAGGGCGAGGAACGCGGCTATGAGGGCCAGGCGCAGCTGGTTATCCCCGGCCTCGGCACGCTCACTTTGCGCTCCAACCGGCCGCCGCAGGACAATAGCCGGCTGGAAAAGGCGCGGACCCGCCATCGGGCGCTGCTGGCCGCCATGGGGGTGGCGACCCTCGCCGCCGCCCGCGCCCGGCAGATACGGGCGCAGCAGATCGAGGCCGAGGCGCGCGAGCTGCAGGGCCGGCTGGCTTTGCTCGCCCCGGAAGGGCTGGCGCGCCTGCGCGAGGCGGCGGCGGTGCCCGGCGCGGTCGAGGCCGAGGCACCGGGTCCGGACGAAGACCCCGCGCCGCTCCGCGCCTCCCTCGCCGCCGCCGAGGCCCGGCGCACCCTCGCCCGGCAGGCGCTGCGGGCGGCCGAGCCGCTGCGGGCCCGCGCCGACGAGGCCTTTGTCGAGGCCGAGACCGCGCTGGCGGCGCTCCGGGCCGAGCGCACCCAGATCGAGGCCATTCTCGGCCCGGCGGAGGCGCGCGGCGCCCGGCTGCAGGAGCTGTCCGAGCGCTTCGCGGAATGCGACCGGCACAGCGCGGCCGCCGAGGCGCAGCTGCAGCGCCTGCGCGCTACGGTCATCGATCTCGAATCGGCCGAGGCGGCGCTGAGGCGCGCCCGCTCGGTCGAGGACGCCGCCGACAAGGAAGCCGCCACCCTGCGCGAGGCCATTGCCGGCCTCAACGCGAAGATCGGCACCCGCTCCGACGAGGCGGTGGAGGAGATGTGGGGCGAGGCCCGGGAAGCGCTTGCCGCCGCCAGCGCCCGCGTCGAGGGCTTTGCCGCCGAGGTGCGCGTGCTGCAGCGGCTGGCCTCGGCGCTGGAAGCGGCGCGGGCGCAGGCGCGCGATCTCTATCTCAAGCCTGTCATGGCCGAGCTGACGCCGCTGCTCGGCCTGCTGTTCGACGATGCCGCCATCACCTTCGACGACAAGACGCTGCTGCCGCAGACGCTGCGCCGCAACGGCCATGAGGAGGATGTCGAGCGCCTCAGCGGCGGCATGCGCGAACAGCTCTCGGTGCTGACCCGCCTCGCCTTCGCCCGCCTGCTCGCCCGCGACGGCCGGCCGGCACCGGTTATTCTCGACGACGCGCTGGTCTATTCCGACGATGACCGCATCGAGCGCATGTTCGACGCGCTGCACCGCCAGTCGCGCGACCAGCAGATCATCGTCTTCTCCTGCCGCCAGCGCGCCTTCCAGAAGCTCGGCGGCAACGTGCTGACCATGACCGACTGGCAGCCCGGTGTGGGGACGCCGGGCTAGTTCCGCACCACCTTGCCGGGGTTCATGATGGTGGCGGGGTCGAGCGCGGCTTTCAGCGCGCGCATCATGTGGAGCTTGGCCTTATCGCCATAGCGGTCCAGCAGGTCCAGCTTGACGATGCCAATGCCGTATTCCGCGCCGAACGAGCCGCCCATCGCCACCGCGAGGTCATAGATGCGCGGGGAGACCTCGCGCTCGAACCAGGGCTTGTAGACGGCGGGAGCCTGCCCTTCAGGGGCGACCACGTTGAAATGCACATTGCCGTCGCCGACATGGCCGTAGATGGAGAGCCGCCCGCCGGCGCCGTGCGCATCCACCACCGCGCTGGCCTTGGTGATGAACGATGGCAGGGCCGAGGTGGGCACCGAGACGTCGTGCTTCACCGAGCCGCCATTGGCGACTTCCGCCTCGGGAATATGCTCGCGCAAATACCATAGCTGGTCGCGCTGCTGGCCCCCATTGGCGAGCGTGCCGTCGCTCACCAGCCCCTCGCCCATCAGCTCCTCCAGCAAGGTCCCTACCGCCTCTTCCAGCGCCAGCACCGGCGAGCAGGTCTGCGCCTCCATCAGCACATAGTGCTGCGCCGGCGTCTCCAGCGGGTGGCGCAGGCCGGGCTGCGCGGCCAGCAGCAGGCTGAGCGAATGCTGCGAGACATATTCGAACGAGGTGATGTTCTCGCCAGTCAGTAGCTGGGCGCGGGCCAGCAGCGTGGTCAGCGCGTCGATTTCCGCCACGGCGAGGAAGGCGGTCACGGTCTGCGCCGGCTTGCGCGCCAGCTTCAGCGAGGCGGCGGTGATGATGCCGAGCGTGCCCTCGGCGCCGAGCAGCATCTGCTTGACGTCATAGCCGGTATTGTTCTTGCGCAGCGGCTGCAGCACGTTGAGCAACTGCCCGTCCGGCAGCACCGCCTCCAGCCCCAGCACGAGGTCGCGGGCCATGCCGTATTTCAGCACCGAGATGCCGCCGGCATTGGTGGAAAGCGCGCCGCCGAGCTGGCAGGACTGGCGCGACCCGAGATCGAGCGGCAGCATCAGGCCGGCGGCATCGGCCGCCTCCTGCAGCACGCTCAGCACGCAGCCCGCTTCCGCCGTGAGCGAGAGATTGGCGGCGTCGATCGCCCGCACCGCGTTCAGCCGCTCCAGGCTCAGCACCAGTTCGCCGCCGTCGGGCGAGGGGGTGGCGGCGGCGCAATAGGAGGTGTTGCCGCCCTGCGGCACCAGCGGCACGCCATGGGCGGCGCAAAGGGTGACGATGGCCTGCACCTCCACTGTGGAGCGCGGGCGCAGCACGGCGCGCGCGGCGCCGGTGCGGAAGTGGCGGAAATCGGTGAGATAGCGCGCCACCACATCCGGGTCGGTGGCGGTGATCTCCGGCGGCAGGCGGCCGAGAACGGTGCTGATCGGGTCCATCTCTGCCATGTCGTCCCTCGCCCCTCGCATCCACCCTGTGCGGGCCGGCCGAGATAGCCGGTGCGCGGCGCGGCTGGCAAGCCGGTGCGTGACGCGGCGGCGGGTCAGATCCGGCTGAGGATGGCGCCAGCGAGCCCGGCCACCGTCGCCACATGGGCGCGGCTGGCCTCATAGGCGCCCGCCCCGTCCCGCCGCAGCAGCGCCGCGTGCAGCAGCCGCATCTCGGCGATGGCAGCCCTGTGCCGCCCTTCCTGCGCGATGGTCATCGAGCGCAGATGGTTGATGCGCGCATTGAGCGAGCGCACCACATCCCAGGCCACTTCCTTGCCGGCGGCGACGAACAGCTTCTCGTAGAACTCCGTCGTCCGGCGCAGCACCTCGCGCGGGCTGCCGGTCTGGAAGGCGGCGTCGATCTCGTCGATCACCCGGCCGAGTTCGGCAATCGCCACGTCCGAAGCGTTGAGGGCGCAGGCCCGCGCGGCCTCGCTCTCCAGCAGGCCGCGGATCTCGTAGATCTGCGCCGCCTGCGCCGGGTCCGGCTTGGTCACGGCCGGGCCCTGATGGGGAATGGTTTCCACCAGCCCCTCGGCCTCCAGATGCCGCAGCACCTCGCGCACCACGCTGCGGCTCACCCCCAGCCGCTCGCACAGCGTGCGCTCGACCAGCCGCTCGCCGGGCTTGAAGCGGAAATCGAGAATGGCGTCGCGCATCTTTTCCAGCGTTAGGCTGCGCAGCGTGGTGCCGCTGCGCTCGACCTTCATCTCTTCATTCGCCGTGTTCGGTTCCGTCGTCGCGACCATGGCCGTCTCCGTTCCCGCCTCTTGTCGCCCGAGTGGCGCGGGATGACAATTGACTCGATTGTCTTATGGTATACCATCATACGTAACGTGAGAACACCCGCCCGGAACACCGCTTCGGGCGGCGATCCAGCCCTTCTGTCGTGGAACCCATCATGCCGTTGCAGCTGCGCAAGCTCGTCACCTATTCCGAGACCACGCTGATCGAGGGCGGCCGCGCCGCCGCCACGCCGCTGCGCCTGTATGCGGCGGCGGCGGTGCTCACCAATCCGTGGGCCGGGCGCGGCTTCGTCGAAGACCTGAAGCCGGAGATTCACGACATCGCCCCCCAGCTCGGCGCGCTGCTGACCGAGGAAATCCTGCGCATGGCCGGCTCGGGCGAAGCGGTGGAAGGTTATGGCAAGGCGGCGATAGTCGGCACGTCGGGCGAGGTGGAGCACGCCTCGGCGCTGATCCACACGCTGCGCTTTGGCAATCACTACCGCAAGGCGGTCGGCGCCAAGAGCTATCTCGCCTTCACCAATACGCGCGGCGGGCCCAATGCCTCCCTCGCCATTCCGCTGATGGACAAGCTGGACGAGGGCCGCCGCTCGCATTACCTCACCATTCAGTTCGCCATCAACGACGCCCCGGCGCCGGACGAGATCGTGGTCGCGCTTGGTGCCTCCATCGGTGGCCGCCCGCATCACCGCATCGGCGACCGCTATCAGGACCTGCAGGATCTCGGCTCCACCCAGGGGCTGGATACCGCCCCGGCGACCGCCTCCCATGGCTGAGGTCCGCACCCTCCGCTATACCGGCCGCGACGGCGCCCCCGCTTGGGTCGCCTATCGCCGGGCCGGCGTGGCGGGCGCACCTGTGGTGGTGCTGATCCATGGCGTCGGCATGGCGAGCGAGGTGTGGGGCCCGCAGATCGCGGCGCTGTCCGCCCGCCATGACGTGATCGCCCTCGACATGCCCGGCCATGGCGGCTCCAGCCTTCCGCCGGAAGACGCCCGCCTGTCCGACTATGCCGGGCAGGTCGTCGCCCTTCTCGACGCGCTGGCGATCCCCTCCGCCGTGCTCATCGGCCATTCCATGGGCGCGCTGGTGGCGCTGGAAACGGCGCTGACGCATCCCGCCCGGGTGCGCGCCGTCGCCGCGCTCAACGCCGTGTTCTGCCGCACGCCGGAACAGCGCGCCATCGTCACCGCCCGCGCCGGCGCGCTCGACGCGGAAGGCCGTGCCGCCTCGCACGCCGCCGCCGTCGCGCGCTGGTTCGGCGCGCCGGTGCCGGCGGCGCTTGAGGCGAGCGCGGCGCAGGTCGCCGCCCTGCTCGCGGCGGGCGATCCGGTCGGCTATGCCCGCACCTATGCGCTGTTCGCCGCCTCCGACGACGCCCATCGCGACCGGCTCGCCAGTCTTGCCGTGCCGGCGCTGTTCATGACTGCCGATGGCGACGCCAATTCGACCCCGGCCATGTCGCAGGCGATGGCGGCGCTCGCCCCGCAGGGCCGCGCCGAGGTGCTGCAAGGCGCCCGCCACATGATGACGCTGACCCATCCGGATGAGGTGAACGCACGGCTGCTCGCCTTCCTCGATGCGCTAACCCCCGCTTTCGACCCCAAGGCCTTCCGCCAGGCGCTCGGCGCCTTCCTCACCGGCGTGACCGTGGTGACGACCCGCAACGCCGACGGCGAGATGCGCGGCTTCACCGCCAATTCCTTCTCCTCCGTCTCGCTCGATCCCCCGCTGATCCTCGTCTGCCTGGCGAAAACCGCGTCGAGCTTCCCGGTGTTCTCAGCGGCGAAGAATTTCGCCGTCTCGGTGCTGGCCGCGCACCAGAAGGACGTCTCGGCGCTGTTCGCCTCGAAGTCGCCGGACAAGTTTTCCGGCGCGCCGTGGCAGCTCGGCCCGGCCGGCAGCCCGGTCATCACGGGGGCGGCGGCGTGGTTCGACTGTACCCGCCACGACGTGGTGGAAGCCGGCGACCATGTGATCCTGATCGGCCATGTCCGCGGCTTCGGTGCCGGCAGCGAGGCCCCGCTCGGCTATTGCCGCGGCGCCTATGTCGATGTCTCGCTCGGCCAGCAGGCGCTGGCAAAGCGCGACGAGCCGGCCCGCGTCGGCGCCATTCTGGAGAGCGACGGCGCGCTGCTGCTGGTCGAGGACGGCAAGGGCGGCCTGTCGCTGCCCACCGGCTCCTGCCTGGAGCCCGCCGCCAATCCGCACAGCCTGCGCGGCGCGCTCAGCAAGCTCGGCGTCGAGGGCCGGCTCGGCTTCCTGTTCGCGGTGTTCGAGACCCCGGGCGATGGCGCGGCCCCGCCCACCGTCTCGATCTATTATCGCGGCGGCTTTGAAGGCACGCCGACGGCGCAATCCGGCGCCCGCCTCGTGCCGCTGGAGGATATCGACCTCGCGTGCCTGCCTGATGAGGCGACGCGCTCCATGCTGGCGCGCTATCTGCGCGAGCGCCGCGAGGACACGTTCGGCATCTATGTCGGCGACGCCGAGCGCGGCCAGATTCACCCGCTCGCCACCCCCACCCCAGCGGCCCACGGCTGAGACCAGAACCGGGATCACCCTCATGAAGTTCTCCCTCTTCGTCCATATGGAGCGCTCCGATCCCGCCATTCCCCACGCCCGGCTGTTCGCCGAGCTGGAGGAGTTGGCGCTCACCGCCGAGGGCGCGGGCTTCGAGACGGTGTGGATCGGCGAGCACCACGCGATGGACTTCACCATCGCCCCCAACCCGTTCATTCAGCTCGCCCATCTCGCGGCCAAGACCTCGACCATCCGCCTCGGCACCGGCAATGTCATCGCCCCGTTCTGGCACCCGATCCGGCTGGCCGGCGAGGCGGCGATGATGGACATCGCCTGCGAAGGCCGGCTCGATCTCGGCGTGGCGCGCGGCGCCTACAGCTTTGAGTATGAGCGCCTGCTGCCGGGCCTCGACGCCATGGGCGCGGGCCTGCGCATGCGCGAACTGGTGCCGGCGGTGCAGAAGCTCTGGGCCGGCGACTACGCCCATGAGGGCCAGTTCTGGAGCTTCCCCACCTCCACCGCCTCGCCCAAGCCGGTGCAGGCCGGCGGCCCGCCGATCTGGATCGCCGCGCGCGATCCCAACAGCCACGCCTTCGCGGTGGCCAATGGCTGCAATGTGCAGGTAACGCCGCTCGCCTCGGGCGATGGCGAGGTGGCGAGCCTGATGGAGCGCTTCAACACCGCGGTGGCCGACCACCCCGCCGTGCCGCGCCCGAAGATCATGCTGCTGCAGCACTGTTTTGTCGCGGATTCGCCCGACGAGGCCGACCAGCTCGCCGACGATCTTTCCGCCTGGTACGGGCTGTTCGGCGCCTGGTTCGCCAATAAGCGGCCGATCCATCAGGCGATCATGGCGCCGCTGTCCCCCGAAGAGCGCGCCGCCGTCCCGCACTTCGCTCCGGAAGTCGTGCGTAAGAATCTGGTCATCGGCGAGCCCGACGAGGTGATCGCCCGGCTGAAGGGCTATGAGGCGCTCGGCTTCGACCAGTTCTCGCTGTGGATCGACGCCGGCATCAGCCATCAGCGCAAGGCGAAGTCGCTCGACCGCTTCATCCGCCACGTCCTGCCGGCCTTTGCGTGAGGAGTCCCGATGACCGCCCTGCGCGACGATTTCCGGCTTTATATCGACGGCGCCTTCGTCACTGGCGGCGCCAGCTTCGAGAGCTATGACCCCTCCACCGGCCAGCCCTGGGCGGTGATGCCGGCCGCGACAGTGGACGACGTGAACCGCGCGGTGGAAGCCGCCCACCGCGCTTTTGAGGCGCCCGAATGGGCCGGCCTCACCGCCACCGCGCGCGGCAAGCTGTTGATGCGGCTCGGCGATCTCGTTGCCGCGCAGGCGCAGGAACTCGCCGAGCTGGAGACCCGCGACACCGGCAAGATCATCCGCGAGACGCGGGCGCAGATCGGCTATGTCGCGGAGTATTATCGCTATTTCGGCGGCCTTGCCGACAAGGTCGAGGGCTCCCATCTGCCGGTCGACAAGCCTGACATGGAAGCCTGGCTGCGCCGCGAGCCGATCGGTGTCGTTGCCGCCATAGTGCCGTGGAATTCGCAGCTCTTCCTCTCGGCGGTGAAGCTCGGCCCGGCGCTGGCGGCGGGCTGCACCGTGGTACTGAAGGCGTCGGAGGAAGGCCCCGCCCCGCTGCTCGCCTTCGCAAAGCTGGTGCACGAGGCCGGCTTTCCCCCCGGCGTCGTCAACATCCTCACCGGCTTCGGCGAGGAATGCGGCAAGACCCTCACCGCCCACAAGCTGGTCTCCCGCGTCGCCTTCACCGGCGGCCCGGCCACCGCGCGCCATGTGGTGCGCAATACGGCGGAAAACCTCGCTTTTACGACGCTGGAACTCGGCGGCAAGTCGCCGGTGCTGGTCTTCGCCGATGCCGATCTGGAAAGCGCCGCCAATGCCGTGGTGGCCGGCATTTTTGCGGCCTCCGGCCAGAGCTGCGTCGCCGGCTCGCGGCTCTTCGTCGAGGAGAGCGTGCGCGAGAAGCTGCTCGCCATCCTCATTGAGAAGGCCCGCCGCATCCGCATCGGCGACCCGCAGGACCCGGCGACCGAGATGGGCCCGCTCGCCACCGCGCGCCAGCTCGCCCATATCGAACAGGTCGTCGCCGCCAGCCTTGCCGCCGGCGCCCGCCTCGTCACCGGCGGCACGCGGGCGGAGGGCTTCGCCTCGGGCAACTACTACGCCGCCACCATCCTCGCCTGCGCCAGCAATGAAGTGCCCTGCGCGGCGGAAGAACTGTTCGGCCCGGTGCTCAGTGTCATCAGCTTCGAGGGCGAGGCCGACGCGCTCGCCAAGGCCAATGACAGCCCGTTCGGCCTCGCCGCCGGTGTGTTCACCCGCGACCTCACCCGCGCCCACCGGCTGATCCGCCGCCTGCGCGCCGGCATCGTCTGGGTGAACACCTATCGCGCGGTCTCGCCCATCGTGCCCTTCGGCGGCTACGGCCTGTCCGGCCTCGGCCGCGAGGGTGGGGCGGAATCGATCCGCGACTACACCCGCACCAAGTCGGTCTGGCTGCGCACATCAGACGAGCCGATCGCCGATCCCTTCGTGATGCGCTGAGGCCAAGCCATGCTCTACGAGATGCGTACCTACCGCCTGAAGACCGGCACCGTCCCGGCCTATGTGAAGCTGGTCGCCGATGAAGGCATCGCTTTGCAAAAGAGCCATCTCGGCCAGCTGGTCGGCTATTTCACCAGCGATATCGGCCCGCTGAACGAGATCGTCCACATCTGGGCCTATGCCAGCCTGGACGACCGCGCCGCCCGCCGCGCCCGGCTGAATGCCGATCCCGCCTGGCTCGCCTTCCTGCCGAAGATCCAGGCGCTGATCGAGACCATGGAGAACAAGATTCTCCTGCCGACGGCGTTCTCGCCGCTGGACTGACGCCGGGCCTCGCCCCGCCGTCACGCCTTCCCTGAACGAACCGAGCGCCCAACGCGCCGCCTTCCACACCGAACGCCAACCAAAGGGGACTAACATGTCGCGCACATCACGAGCCCTCGGGGTCGCCGCCCTCGCCCTCGCCGCCGGCCTCGCCGGCGCCGCCCTGGCGCAGTCGGGCTCCATCGTCTTCACCAGCTGGGGCGGCACCACCCAGGACGCCCAGAAGAAGAGCTGGGCTGTGCCCTTCACCAAGGAAACCGGCATCACCGTCAAGCAGGACGGCCCGACCGACTATGGCAAGCTGAAAGCCATGGTCGAGAGCGGCAATGTCTCCTGGGACGTGGTCGACGTGGAGGCCGATTTCGCCGCCGCCGCCGCCAAGGACGGGCTGATCGAGCCGATCGACTTTTCCATCGTCAAGCGCGGCGAGATCGACCCGCGCTTCGTCACCGACCATGCGGTCGGCAGCTTCTATTATTCCTTCGTGCTCGGCTTCAATCCGGCGAGCCTGAAGGGCAAGACGCCGAAGAGCTGGGCGGATATGTTCGACACCAAGGCCTTCCCCGGCAAGCGCACCTTCTACAAATGGTCGGCGCCGGGCGTGCTGGAGATCGCCCTGCTGGCCGATGGCGTGCCGGCCGACAAGCTCTACCCGCTCGACCTCGACCGCGCCTTCAAGAAGCTCGACAGCATCAAGAAGGACATTGTCTGGTGGGGCACCGGCGCGCAGTCGCAGCAGCTGCTCGCCTCCGGCGAGGCGCCGATCGGCCAGTTCTGGAACGGCCGCATCTTCGCCCTGCAGCAGAGCGGCGAGAAGGTCGACCTGTCCTGGGAGCAGAACCTGACCGCCGCCGACATGCTTGTCGTGCCGAAGGGCGCGAAGAACAAGGAAGCGGCGATGAAGTTCATCGCCGAGGCGACCAGCCCCGAGGGGCAGGCGAGCTTCGCCACCGAGAGCGGCTATGCCCCGGTCAATGTGAAGTCCGCCGCGCTGATGCCGAAGGACGTCGCCGCCAACCTGCCCGACCAGCACACCGCCTCGCAGATCAATCTCGACATGGGCTATTGGGCCGCCCATCGCGACGAGATCGGCAAGCGCTGGTACGCTTGGCAGGCGGAGTGAGCGAGAGGCCCCCGGGAGCCGTCACCCGACCGTCCGCGCTCGCTCCGGTTGAGCGCGGACGGCCCGTCGAGGCGGGCGCCTCCGGCCATTCGGTCGTTTCGGCCGCATCGGCCTGATCGTCCTCCTGACCGCACTCACCGAACCGCCGTGATCGAGCCCTCATGACCGTGACCGACGTGCCGATTGCCACCCCTACCCCCGTCCTCTCCGCCGCCCGGCGGCGCGGCCGGGGCCTTGCGCCTGTGCTGCCGGCACTCGCGCTGATTGTGGTGGTCTTCGTGATTCCGGTGCTCGCCTTGCTGCTGCGCAGCGTGCTGGAGCCCGAGCTAGGGCTGCAGAACTACGCCGCCTTCTTCGCCTCGACGACCTATCTGAAGGTGCTGGGCAACACCTTCCTGGTCGCCGGAACGGTGACGGTGGCGACGGTTCTGCTCGGCTTTCCCGTGGCTTGGTTCCTGGCGATCGCGCCGTCCTTCTGGTCACGGCTGCTGTTCGCCATCGTCATCCTGTCGATGTGGACCAACCTTCTCGCCCGCACCTATGCCTGGATGGTGCTACTCCAGCGCACCGGCATCATCAACCGCACGTTGATGGAGATCGGCCTCATCTCGGAGCCGCTGCCGCTGATCAACAACCTCGTCGGCGTCACCATCGGCATGACCTACATCATGCTGCCTTTCATGATCCTGCCGCTGCACGCCACCATCCGCTCCATCGACCCCGCCATCTTCCAAGCCGCATCCCTTTGTGGCGCCAGCCGTTTTCAGGCTTTCACGCGCGTGATGCTCCCCCTCACCGCTTCCGGCATCGCCGCCGGTGCGCTGATGGTGTTCGTCATGTCGCTCGGCTATTTCATCACCCCGGCTTTGCTCGGCGGCACCTCGAACATGATGCTGGCGGAGCTGATCGCCCAGCTGGTGCAGTCGCTGCTCGACTGGGGGCTTGCGGGGGCGGCGGCGCTGGTGCTGCTGGTCATCACGCTCGCCATCTATATGATCCAGCTGCGCTTTTTCGGCTTCGGCCAGGCGAGGAGCTAGCGCGCCATGCTGCTTGATTTCGCCCGTCTCGGACCCTGGCGGGTCGCGCTCATCCTCATCGCCCTGCTGGTCGGCGCCTATCTGCTGCTGCCGATCCTGCTCATCATCGCCCTCTCCTTCGGGTCCTCGCAATGGCTGCAATTCCCGCCGCCCGGCTGGACGCTGCGCTGGTATGAGGAGCTGTTCGAGGATCCCGAATGGATCGCCTCCTTCCTCACCAGCTTCAAGATCGCCGCCGTCGTCACGGTGCTGTCGGTCGGCATCGGCCTGATGGCGTCCTTCGGCCTGACGCGCGGCACGTTTCGTGGCCGCGAGGCGCTGCGGGCGCTGTTTCTTACGCCGATGATCCTGCCGGTGGTGGTACTGGCGGTCGCGCTCTACGCCTTCTTCCTTCGGTTGCACCTCAACGGCACGTTTATCGGCTTCGTGCTGGCGCATCTGGTCATCGCCCTGCCCTTCTCGATCATCGCGATTTCCAATGCGCTGGAACGGTTTGACCGCGATATCGAAACCGCCGCCATCGTCTGCGGCGCCAGCCCGCTGGAAGCCAAGATCCGCGTCACCCTGCCCGGCATCCGCCTGGGCCTGATCAGCGCGGCGATCTTCTCCTTCCTCGCTTCCTGGGACGAGGTGGTGATCGCCATCTTCATGGCGAGCCCGGACCTGCAGACCCTGCCGGTGCGGATCTACGGCACGCTGCGCCAGGATCTTTCGCCTGTTATCGCCGCAGTTTCGACGCTGCTGATCGCCCTGACCGCTGGCCTCATGGCGCTTGCCGCCTTCTTCCGCAAGGACGCCCGCTCATGACCTTTCTGGAAATATCAAATATTTCCAAGACGTTCGGCAAGGTTGCCGCCGTCAATGATGTCTCGCTGGAGATCGCGCAGGGCGAGTTCGTGACCTTTCTCGGGCCTTCAGGCTCGGGCAAGAGCACGACGCTCTACATGATCGCCGGCTTCTTCGAGCCAACGGCCGGCGATGTGCGGCTGGAGGGGCGCAGCATCCTCGCCGAGCCCTCGAACAAGCGGAACATCGGCATGGTGTTCCAGCGCTACACGCTGTTTCCCCATCTGTCGGTCGCCGAGAACGTCGCCTTTCCCCTGCGCGTGCGCCGGCGGCCGGCGGGCGAGATCGCCCGCAAGGTCGAGGAGATGCTGGCGCTGGTGCGGCTGGAGAGCTTCGCCGACCGGATGCCCGCCCAGCTTTCCGGCGGCCAGCAGCAGCGTGTCGCCCTGGCCCGAGCGCTGGCCTACAACCCACCATTGCTGCTGATGGACGAGCCGCTCTCGGCGCTCGACAAGAAGCTGCGCGAGGAGATCCAGGACGAGATCCGTCGCATCCACCGGCAGACCGGCGTCACCATCCTCTATGTCACCCACGACCAGGAGGAAGCGCTGAGCCTTTCCGATCGCATCGCCCTGTTTAATCAGGGCCGCATCGAACAACTCGGCAAGGGCCGCGAACTCTATGACGCGCCTCGCACGCGTTTTGTCGCTGATTTCATTGGTCATTCCAACTTCATCGACTGCACCATCACCCACAGCGAGGGCGGGAGCGCCAACATTGTGCTGCCGGATGGCGGTACCCTGAACGGAATATCCCTGCACGGCGGCGCCGTCGCCGGCGCCCGCGCCGGGTTGATGATCCGCCCCGATCGCCTGCGTTTCTCGCCGCTTGGCGAGGCGGCGGAACCGGGCATCGACGCGGTTCTGACCGACGCCACCTTCATCGGCGAAACCTACCATGTGGTGCTCGCCACCGGATGGGGCGCCAGCGTCAATATGCGCATTCCCGCGAGCCGCATCCGTCCGCAGGATTTGACCATGGGCACCCATGTGCGGTTGCACTGGGAGGCGGGTGACGCCTGGCTCTTCGGCCAGTGACACTGGTAGACATGAGGCCTGCCGCGACTCTGTGATCGCCATCCGCCGTCCCGGACTTCCGCGGGGTGCCATAGCCAGCCAGCTTCGCTCCTGCTATTGCGCCATGCTTCCTCGCCCGCGAGTGCCGCGCCGCGCCGGACCCTGTCCGGTGAAGGCTCCGAAGTGGTCGAGCGCCCCACCTCGAAGCGAGCCAAGAGATGACAGCCGAAGAATTCAAGGACGCACTCGAAACGCTGAACGCCACGCCAGCAGCGATCGCCAAGCTCCTGGGCGTCGACATTCGCACGGTGCGCCGCTGGAGCACCGGCGCGAAGGCCATCCCAGACACCGCCGCCGTCCAGCTCGGCGCCATCCTTCAATCCGGCTGGCTACCGGCCAAGTCGGCCGCCGAGATGGCGGCTCTCCGCATCAAAGAGGAGGCCGAGCGGCCGACCTCGCGTTTCGTATGGGTGCAGCGCAGGGAAAGCGACCCGCATTGGACCGTCGCGGAACATGACCTGGTTTCCGATGTGTTTTATCTGCCCGGCCGGATCGAGCGCTTCGTCGCTGACGAGCTGGTCATCGGTTCGCCCGTGGTGGCGCCAGAGTGAGCGCGATGCGTGGGACGGCGCGTTCGGTCGCCGGGTTCTGCCCCCCTTCCGTCAGCCCTCGACTCGGATAAGGTCCTTGCGGTAGCGGATAGGGGCTTTGCACGCCTCTCGGGCAGAGCTGCATGAACAATTCGACCGACGTCATCGTCGCCTATTTTGCCGAAACTGCCCGTTTGATGGGGCGGCTCGAGGGCATCGCCAGCCAGGTTGCGCAGGCGGCCGATGCCTGCATTGCCGCTCTGTCTTGCGGGGGCAAGGTGATGTTCTGCGGCAATGGCGGCTCGGCGGCCGATGCTCAGCATCTTGCGGCGGAACTGATGGGACGCTTCTTATATGAGCGCGATCCGCTGCCCGCCTTGGCTCTGACCATCGACACCTCCGCTCTCACGGCGATCGGCAATGACTTTGGCTATGAGCATGTCTTCGCCCGCCAGATCCGGGGGATCGGCCGGAACGGCGATGTGCTGGTCGGCCTGTCCACCAGCGGCCATAGCGCCAATGTGGTTAAGGCCTTCGAGGTTGCCCGCGAGATGGGAATCGTCACCATCGCCCTCACCGGCGCGACCTGTGGCTCCCTGGAGCCGCTTTCCGACATCCTGATCGCCGTGCCGCACGGGCAGACCAGTCATATCCAGGAAGCCCACCTGACGATCGGCCATCTGATCTGCGGAATTGCCGAATCGGCCCTGCGCCCGCTACCCCGCTGAAACGACCTCAGGCGCCTCCAGGCCTGTTGCTGGTCACGGTTCGGGAGAGGGGGCGCCCGGCGCGGCTCAATCGAAGCACGAGACCGTTGAGCCGGCATCGGTCATCGAGATCGGTATGACGTTGCCGGTTCCGAAATGCTCCCGAAAGGCGTCATGGCGCGCCGGCTCGGCAATGAAGAGCATGAAGCCGGCACCGCCGGCGCCGAGGAGCTTGCCGCCTTGCGCGCCAAGCGCCTTGCCCTCGCGATAGAGATTGTCGATGGCCGGGTTGGTGACGCCCTCGCCCAGCTTTCGCTTCAGGCGCCAGCCTTCGTCCAGCAAGTCGGCGAAACGGGCCACACTGGCGGTGTCGCTGCCTGAGGCTTCCAGGATTTGCGTCCCGGTGCGCGTCATCTCATACATTTCGCTCAGATAGGCGCGGTTGTCGCCCTGGGTGGTGCGCAGGTGCTGGCTGTCGAGCGCGTCGATGGCGCGCCGCTGTGTGCCGGTATAGACGAGCAGAAGCGAGGCATTGAGGGTTGCCAGACGGCTGGTGGTCAGCCGCAGCGGCTCGATGGCGATGGTGTCGCCGGAAAATTCGTAGCGGGCGAGCCCGCCGAAGGCGGCATGGATCTGGTCCTGTATGCCGACATTCTCCCGGAGAATCTCCTGTTCCATCCGGATCGCCTGTCGAGCGAGCTCATAGCGCGTCAGCTCGATGCCGCGCATGCGGTGCAACAGGTTGATGAAGCCGACGGTGAAGGCCGACGAACTGCCGAGACCCGTATTGCCGGGAAGATCGGACATGGTGGCGATGTTGAGCGGGTCTTCCCAGCGATAGAGCTTCAGGGTTTCACGGATCACCGGATGCTGGATGTCCTCGATCCGCTGCACGCTCTCGGTCGTCCGGTAGGTGACGCGAAATCTCTGCTCGGCGACGGGAGAGAGCGGGAGAGCCTGGATATAGATGTATTTGTCGATCGTGCCGCCCAGCACGGCGCCGGGACTGGAGCGGAAATGCGAGGGATAATCAGTGCCCCCGCCGAAGAAACTCGCCCGAAGAGGCGTTCTGCTGATCCACATGCAAATACCGCTTAGAACGACGCCGACAGGATGTCGAGCAGCGATCCGCCCTCATACCGAACGGCGCGCAGGCCGGCCGTGCGCGCAGCCTCGATGTCGGCCTCGCTGTTGCCGATCAGGAAGCTCCGGCGGCGCTCCACCGGCCAGGCAGCCAACACATCAAGGATCATGCCAGGACCGGGCTTGCGGCGAGAGAAGCCCTGTCGGTAGGCCGGAACGGTGGCGTCGCGGTGGTGCGGGCGCCAGTGGAACGCATCGACATGCGCGCCGATCTGCGCCAGCGAGCCCTGCATGGCGCCGTGAAAGCTCTCGACTGCGGCCTCTTCATACATCCCGCGTGCGACGCCGGACTGGTTCGTGACGACGAAGACAAAGTAGCCCTTGTCATTGGCGAGGGCTATGGCTTCGCGGGCCTGGGGCATCCAGGCCAGATCCTCGGCGCGGTGGGTGTCGCCGCTGTCGCGCGTGAGCGTTCCATCGCGGTCGAAGAACACGGCGGGGCGGGTGCGGACATTAATCAGTTCGTTCTGCACCCGGGCGAGGGTTTCCGGGATACCGATATCGACGAAATAGGCGCCCTCGGGCGCCTCAATGGCAACAACCCGCCTTTCCGCCACGAGGCGGGGCAGGATCTCCCGTTCCAGCGAGCAGGCGCCGTGGTGCGCGATGTGGTCGACAATCCGGCGGTCGACGACATACACGCCGGCATTGACCAGCCCCGACGCCTCCATGCACCGTGCGTCCTTCTCGACGAAGGAGGTGACCCGGTCGCCCTCCAGCGTGACCCGTCCGAAGCGGGCGGGATCGGCGACGCGGTGTAGCAGCATCTGGACGATCAGCGCAGGGTCGCGTTCCCGTGCCAGCTGCCAGGACCGCATGAAGCGGGTGAGATCGGCGTCGATCCAGGAATCGCCGTTCAGCAGCATAAATTCCGGGTCGAGGTGCTCGACCGCGAAACCCAGCGCTCCGCCGGTGCCGAGCGGCGCGGGTTCCGCCAGCACCTCGATCTCAGCCCCGAAAAGCCGCTGGCGGTGAAAAGCCGCCTTGATCTGTTCACCGCAGTGGCCGGCCAGCAGCGTGATCCGCGGCACGCCGTGGCGGGCGACCTCCTGAATGAGATGAAGGAGGAAAGGCCGCCCGGCCACCTCAAGCAGGGGCTTCGGCGTCGCTTCGGTGAGCGTTCCGAGGCGGGTGCCCAGGCCGCCGCAGAGGATGACCGCCTGGGCGACCAAGCTATGTCCCCATTTGCGCCGAGGCGCGCGCCGGCGCGGCCGGGGGCGCGTCGACGCGGCGCGACGGTCGGAGGGATCGCCGCGCGATGCGGCGCTCGACCGGCCCGCAGAGGCGCTCGGCGACCGCCGCGCTCATGCCGCTCGCTCTCGCCGCCGCCGGCCAATGGCCCAGCCCTGCTTGACGTAGAGAAAGTTGGTGGAGACGAAAGTTGACATGAGGCGAGGATGCGAGAGATGGCGGCTGACAGCAACCGCCCAGACAACTCCGCCCAATAAAAAGCCAGCCGGTCACCAGAAAGGGGCTGCGGCGTCGCCTCGCGTGATGCCGGTTCTCGACATCGGGTCACACAGGCATCGGCCGCAGCCTCCGGCACCGTCTCTAGTGGCCCAGCGACCAGCGCCGTTCGATCGGCGCCGGCTTGTTCTTGCGCGCGCCGCAAAGTGAGCAGCCGCAGCCGGCCAGATGCTCGCGCGAGACCACCTTCGGTTCGGAGGCGGTACCCTCGGAGCGGGCCAGCGCCCGCCGCAGCGTGCCGTTCATGGTGCTGAGCCGAGGCATCGCCACCTCGCGCGGTGCGCTTGCGGCGCATTCCGGGCAGCAGGCCGGCCGATCGGCCTCATTCATCGAACTCCAGCCCTCGAAGGGGCCGCAATCCTCACAGGCATAGGAATAGAGGGGCATCGCAACGCTCCAGGTGTCGCTCCATGTGGGGAAGCGGATGGCCCATGGGCCATCCGGAAGGTCAGGGTTGCAGCCAGCCTTGCAGCAGCGACACGCCTGGCACCCAGCCGGTGACGATGCCGATCAGCACCGTGAAAGCGCCGGTGAAGCGCAGGATGGGCTGTTTCATCGTGAGCAGCAGGAAGTAGCAGAACCACAGCAGGCCCCAGCCGACCCAGTTCCACCCCATCCAGAGGCTGATGGAGCTGTCCGCCCCCTGCAGCGACTGGATCGCTACCGGCGCCACGGTGATGGCGACGAACAGGCTGAACCAGCCCAGGCCGCGCCCGTCCACCTTGGTGACCCGGTTATAGGCGACCCAGAAATAGGTGGCGGTGAACAGCAGAGTGAGCGCGGCGCCCTTGATGGAGCCGGCATCCGCCTGCGCGTTGAACGCCCAGAACAGCGAGATGGCGAGCGTCACCACACCGGAGACGACGTTCACCACGATGATTTCGCGATCCTCGATCTTGCCCAGCAGCCAGAGGCCGTTGAGCACGAGCACCGCGCCGACATAGAGCAGGCCCAGTCCGAGCAGCATGGTCGATCTCCTCAGCCCCGGCCGGACCGGCCAGCCGGGGCGCCAGGTTGCCGGAAGGGTTCAGCTCGCGCGGGCGACGTCGACGCCCGACACCTGCCGGGTGGGCCCGGTGGAGTTCGGGTTGATGTCGAAATCGAAGATCTTGGTCGGGATCGCCACCGTCGCGCAGACATTCGGGATGTCGACGATGCCGGCGATGCGGCCCTCAACCGGCGCGGTGCCGAGGATCGTGTAGGCCTGCTCGCCCGAATAGCCGAACTTCTTCAGGTACTCGATGGCGTTGAGGCAGGCACGGCGATAGGCGACATGGGCGTCGAGATAGTACTGCTCGCCCGTGTGCTCGTCGACCGAGATACCCTCGAAGATCAGGTAGTCGTCGAAATGTGGGTCGATCGGGCTCGGCTTGAAGATCGGATTGATGACGCCGTATTTCGCCATGCCCCCCTTGATGAGGCTCACCCCGATATCGATCCAACCGGCCATCTCGATGGCGCCGCAGAAGGTGATTTCACCGTCGCCCTGCGAGAAGTGGATGTCGCCCATGGAGAGGCCGCCCCCCTTCACATAGACCGGGAAGTAGCAGCGGGCGCCGCGCGACAGGTTCTTGATGTCGCAATTGCCGCCATGCTCGCGCGGCGGCACGGTGCGCCAGCCTTCCGCCGCCGCCTTGTCGCGGGCGGCGCCGTGCATCTGGCCCATCAGCGCGGTGTCGGAATAAGGCAGGGCGGCGAGCGGGGGCACGCGGTTGGGGTTGGTGGCGACGAGTGCGGCCTCGCGACGGTTGGCCTCCGCCAGCAGCTTGTGGTCAGGCAGGCAGCCGATCAGGCCGGGGTGAACCAGGCCGGGATAGCGCACCCTCGGGACGTGGCGCGAGGTGGTGTAGATGCCGTGGAAATCCCAGCAGGACTTGACCGCATCGGGATAATGCTCGGTGAGGAAACCGCCGCCATTGTTCTTGTCGAACAGGCCGTTGAAGCCCCATTCCGAGCCTTCGAGCGGCCCGATATCGAGAATGTCGACGACCATCAGGTCGCCCGGCTCGGCGCCTTCGACGCCGAACGGTCCGCTGAGATAGTGCACCTTGGTCAGGTCGACGTCGCGCACGTCGTTGGCGCTGTCATTGTTGCCGATCTGACCGCCGGTCCAGTCGTAGCACTCGACCCGGAACTCGTCGCCGGGCTTGAACATCTCGACCATCGGAATGTCGGGATGCCAGCGATTATGGGTCTTGATGTCCTGGTCTTCGGGCGCCTTGTTGAGATCGATCTTGAAGACGGTCTTGGCCATGAGCTTCCTCCTGTGAGGGTGCCGCGGCTTTCTTGCCGTTGCTGAAGGCAGGCGGTGGAAAGCCGCCCTGCCCGCACCCTGCCCAAGGAGGCTAGAAGGCCTATGTAAGCGCCCTACCCGCGCCGGGGGCGGCAAGTGTAAAGTTTTGTAATTCCGGCTGTGCGGCTCCCCATTGCCCGCCCCGACCGGCTATGATCGATCCAAGGCGACGCAAGCGGTCGTCTCGTAGCGCGAATGCACGGGGCGGGATCATGGGCGAAACGGCGTGCATGCCGCGCATCCTGATGGTGGACGACGACCGCCGCATGTGCGGATTCGTCACCAAATTCCTCGCGCGGGAAGGCTTTTCGGCGGAGTTCGCGCTGGACGGCACCAGCATGCGCGACGCTCTCGCCGCCACCAGCTTCGACCTCATCATTCTCGACCTGACGTTTCCGCGCGGAGAGGATGGCCTGTCGCTGGCGCGCACGGTGCGCGCCACCGGGCACATGCCGTTGCTCGTGCTCTCGGCCAAATGCGAGACGGTCGACAAGATCGTCTGCCTCGAACTCGGCGCCGATGACTATGTGACCAAGCCGTTCGAGCCGCGCGAATTGCTGGCACGCATCCGCGCTTTGCTGCGGCGCGCCCGTGGCATGAGCCGCGCTGCCCTGCCGTCGGAGGGGCCGGATAAGCGCTTGCGCTTCGGGGCGTGGCGGCTCGATCTCGACGGCCGCGACCTGATCCGCCCGGACGGCACCCGGTTGGCCTTGACCAGCCACGAATTCCGCCTGCTGGTCGCGCTCGCCGAGCGGCCCGGCCGCGTGCTCACCCGCGACCAGATGCTCGACCTCGTCGCCAACCGGCAATGGGCGCCGTTCGACCGCAGCATCGACGTGCTGGTCGGCAAGCTGCGCCGCAAGCTGGATGACGGCACCGGCCACCAGGTCATCAAGACCGTTCGCGGCGAGGGCTATGTCTTCACGCCGCCCCCGCCGCACTGACGCCTCCCCTGCCGCTCAGGGACGCGGTGGCATCGCCGGCAGCAGCAGCGTGATCCGCGTGCCCACGCCGGCCTCGCTCTCGATGAGGAGATTGCCGCCGGACTGGCGCGCGAATCCGTAGGCGGTGGGCAGGCCGAGACCGCTGCCGCTCTCGGCCGGCTTGGTGGAGAAGAACGGCTGCAGCGCGTTCTCGGCGATATCGGTGGCCATGCCGCAGCCGTCATCCTGGACAACGATCCCGGCATACGCGCCCGGTGCCATATCAGCGAGTAGAAAAGCCGAGCCGGGCTGCAATTCACAGAGTTCCAGCATGACCCGCACGGTGCCGGCGCCCGCCACCGCGTCGCGGGCATTGAAGATGAGATTCAGCAGGCTGGCTTCGAGCTGAAGCGGATCGGCGAGCGCAAGGCACTCCCACGGAGGCCGGGACAGTTCCAGCGTGATGCCCGCACCGAAGGCGTGGCGTGCCCGGTTTACGACCTGTTCGACCGCCTGGCCAAGATCCAGCACACGCGGCAGCAGTGGCTGCGCCCGGCCGACGGCGAGCAGGCGCCGGTTGGCGCAGATGCCGTCCTCGACCGCCCCCAGGGCGTCGCCGACCAGTTCGCGCATGATGGCGGGGTCGCCCGCCGCGCCCCGCGCCATTTCCTCCTGCAGGAGCTTCAGGTTTCCGCCCACCACCGTGAGCAGGTTGTTGAAGTCGTGAGCGATGCCGGCCGAGAGCCGGCCGACGGCCTCCATGCGGCGGCTGCGGCGCAGCAATTCTTCCGCCTGCGCCCTCTCGGCGGCGAGGCGGTGCCGGTCGAAGCATCGGGCCAGCGTTGCCAGCAGCTCGGCCGGCTCGAACGGCTTGCAGACATAGTCGTAGATGCCGGCCTGCAGCGCCTTGATGGCGGTCTGCACCGAGGCATAGGCGGTCACCATCACCGTGAGCAGTTCCGGGCGGAGCCTCCCGATCTCGACAGCGACGGCCACCCCGTCCTCATGGCCGAGGCGAATATCCACCAGCGCCACCGCCACCGGCACCGCCGTCACCGCTTCCCGCGCGGCTGCGCCGTCATGGGCGACCACGACGTCATAGCCTTCCATTTCCAGCAGCAGGGCAAGACTGGCCGCGAAGTCGTGGTCGTCGTCCACGATCAGGACGCGCCGCTTCTCGTCATGCCACATGCGGGCGCTCCGCAGTGGCGGCGGGCAGGAAGATGTCGACCCGCGTGCCCTCGCCGGGACGGGAGGTGACGGCCACGCGGCCGCCATGGCGCTCGACCAGGCGCCGAACAAGAGCGAGGCCAAGGCCGAGGCCAAAGGGCTTGGTGCTGAAAAGGGGCTCGAACAGCCGCTGGCTGGCCTCCTCGCTCATGCCGACGCCATTATCGGCGACGGTCAGGCGCACGCTTTCCTCCTCGCAGGCTGTTTCAATCCGGACGCAACCCGCGGCGCCGCCGGCCGGGCGTTCGAGTACCGCCTGCATGGCGTTCTGGACCAGATTGACCAGAACCTGCCGCAGCCGCTCGCCATCGGCCTCGATCATGCGGTCGCAGAGCAATTCGAGATCGAGTCCGACCGAAGACAGCGCCTGCAGGTCCGGCACCTGCTCCACGATCCAGGCGTCGAGCGCCAGCGGCACCATGGTCACGTTCGGGCGGCGCGAGAATTCCAGCAGGTCGTCGATGATGCGCACGCAGCGGCGCACATTGCGCTGGATGCGGTCAAGCTCGCTGCGCTCCCTCTCCCCCGCCATGCCGCCGGCCCGCTGCAGCACGGCGACGGAGGTTGCGAGCGTGCCGAGCGGGTTGCGCAATTCGTGGCTGACGGTCGCTGTCAACTGGCCGAGGGCCGCGAGGCGCTCGCTGCGGGTGAGTTCCTCGCGCGTCTCGTAGAGCTTCTCCAGCGAGCCGACGAGGTTGCGCTCGGCCAGTTCCCGGCTCTCATTGGCCAGCACGATCCACCAGGCGCTGATCGCCAGCAGCGGCAGGAGGGCGAGGAAGATCCGCAGCAGCAGCGCGCCATTGTCGAGATGCGGCACGTCCTCGCCCGGGTCGATCAGCCGGTAGGTGAGCAGGAACAGCGCCCCCGTCACCACTGCGAGGGCGACCAGAACGCCGGCAACCTTCAAAAGCCGTTGCGGCATGTGCGGGGCGATGCGCCGGGTGAACCCGCCACCGAAATAGCGCGAGCGCGAGCTTTCCAGATCCTGGTGCGATTTCTTGCAGGCGTCGTGGCAGTGCGCATCGAGGCTGCAGCACAGCGAGCAGATCGGCCGCTCATAGAAGCTGCAATAGGCCATGTCGTCCCGCTCATAGCCATGGTCGCAGATTTCGCAGCGCAGCACCGTCGCGCCCTCGGGACCGAGCCCCGGATGCACCGGCGGGCGGGCGAGGTAATAGCGCCCGCGCGTGGCGAAGCCGATCAGCGTCGCGCTGGCGAAGGCGATGAGGAAAGAAAAGGGCGCGGCATAGGCCTGCATCAGCGGCCCCAGCACGCCGGTGAAGGCGGTGAGCGAGACCAGCGAGCCCAGCGCCATGCCGCCGCAGCCCACCGGATTGATATCGTGCAGATGCGCGCGCTTGAACTCGATGAAGCCGGGGCTGACCTTGAGCGGCTTCAGCACCAGCAGATCGGCGACGATCGCCCCCACCCAGGCCATGGCGATGTTGGAATAGACCGCGAGCACCACCTCCAGCGTGTCGAAGATGCCGAGCAGCATCAGCAGCAGCGAGATGAGGATGTTGAACACCAGCCAGACCACCCGGCCGGGATGATAGTGGGTTACGCGGGAGAAGAAGTTCGACCAGGCGAGCGAGCCGGCATAGGCGTTGGTGACGTTGATCTTGATCTGCGAGATCAGCACGAAGAACGTCGCGCAGAACAGCACCAGCGCCGGGTTCTCGAACACGTAGCCATACGCCACGATGTACATGTGGATCGGCTCCAGCGCCGCCGGACGCGGCAGGCCGCTGCCCAGCACGAGCACCGCCAGCAAGCCGCCGGCCAGGATCTTCAGCCCGCCGATCAGGATCCAGCCCGGCCCGGCCAGGATGACCGTGCTCCACCAGCCGAGCCGGTTCGCCGGCGTCTTCTCCGGCAGGAAGCGCAGATAATCCGCCTGCTCGCCGATCTGCACGACGAGCGAGCACATCATGCTGACCGCCGCGCCGAAGGCGAGCACGTCGAAGCCGCGCGAGCCGGTCTCCAGCCCGGCGAACTGGGTCCACGCAGCGATGTCCTCCGGCGCCTTCACCGCGATCAGCACGAAGGGCAGGATCATCATCGCCAGCCAGAGCGGCTGCGTCACCATTTGCAGCCGCGAGATCATGGTTATGCCCATGAGGGTGAGCGGGATGATGACCAGCGAGGAGACGATATAGCCCAGCACCAGTGGCACATCGGCGTAGATCTTCAGCGCCTGCGCCATGATCGCGCCTTCCAGCGCGAAAAAGATGAAGGTGAAGCTCGCATAGATGAGCGAGGTGATGGTCGAGCCGATATAGCCGAAGCCGGCGCCTCGGGTCAGCAGGTCGAGGTCGATGCCGTATTTGCTGGAGTAATAGGCGATCGGCAGGCTGGTGACGAAGATGAATGCCGACACGACGAGGATCGCCAGCCCGGCATTCATGAAGCCGTAGCTCAGCGTGATCGAGGCGCCGATCGTCTCCAGCGCCAGGAAGGATATGCCTCCCAGCGCCGTGTTGGCGATGACGAAGGGCGACCAGCGACGGAAGGAGCGCGCGGTGTAGCGCAGCGAATAGTCTTCCAGCGTCTCGTTGGCGATCCAGGAGTGATAGGACCGCAGGGCGGGTAGGTCAGGCGTTTCCACGGGCTTCGCACCTTGTTTTGGCGAAGGCTAGTGGATCACTTGGCGAGGGGCCAGCCTTTCATCTGACCCCTGCCGCACAGGTGGATGGGCGTTCCTTCCCGGCGTGGCCGGCGCGCATGGCCAGCCGCACCCGCCGGGGCGTCCCATCCTTGACGCGTGTATCGCCTGCGCCAGCCCGCGCGCCTCCGGCAGCTTGAGGCGTCATCGGTCCGGTCAGAACTGCCAGCCGGCCGGCACCCAGGCATAGCCGGAATCGGTGCGCAGGATTCGCCCGAGGCCCGGGAAGGGATAGTGAAAGCCAAGCACCAGCATCCGGTCGGCGGCCGCCCGGTCGAAGATGCGCCGGCGGGCCGTGGCGGCGGCCTCCTGGTCGCGGTCCGGTCCGGGACGCCACGGCCGATCGATATTGACCACCGGGTGATAGGCGAGATCCGCCGTCAGCAGCAGCTGATCCCCACCCGAATGCACGAGGAAGGTGGCCATGCCCGGCGTGTGGCCGCTGGCGGCGATTGTCGTCAGGCCCGGCAGAAGCTCCGCGCCGGCCTCATAAAGCTCGATGCCGTTGCTGACGGGCTGCACGCTCTGCCGGATATTGGCGGCGAAGCGCTTCTGGAACGCTTCGGGCACCGGCATGTAGGAGAGATCAGGCTCGTTCTCGACGAAGAAGGACCAGTCGGCTCGCGGCGCCATGACGGTCGCCCGCGGAAAGGCGCGGCCGCCATCGGCGGCGCGCAGATTGCCGACATGGTCGGGATGGGTGTGCGAGATGACGATCAGGTCGATGTCGTCGGCCGAAAGCCCGATGGCTCGGAGATTGTCGAACAGGCGCCCGCCGTTCGGCCCCATGGTGCTTCCCGCGCCGGCTTCGAGCAGGACGCGGCGACCGCCGATCTCCAGCAGCAGGGTATTCAGGTTGAGCGTCATCACATCGGTGGGGAGGAACGCCCGCCGGAGCGCCTCGTGCAGTTCGGCTTCCGGCGCGTCGCCGGCATAGACCTTTGGCGGTCCGCTGATGAGGCCGTCGCTGAGCACCGTGGCTGTGATGTCGCCGACCTTGAACCGATAATGGCCGACATTGCCGATGCGAGCCGCGACCGGCTGGGCGAGCCCTGTTCCGGGCAGCGCCGTGCCAAGAAGCGTCCCGGACGCCCCGGCCACAGCCGTCAGCATGATCGTGCGTCGGTTGATGGTCGCCATTGCGTCCCTCGCTGGGTTGTTCTGGTCCTCTGGCGGTCGGGGAAGCCCATCCGTTGTGAAGGTGGCGCCGCGCAACTGAATTGATAAGTCGATCAAAGGCGATCAAGTTGATCTTAAAAGGAGATCAATCGTGACCGTCCGGCTCGACCATCTCGAGACCTTCGCGCTGATCGTTCGCTGCGGTGGCTTCCGCGCCGCGGCGGCGGAACGCGGCGTCTCCTCGTCGGTCATCAGCCAGACGATGGCCGCGCTCGAGCAGGCACTCGGCCTGCGGCTGCTGAACCGCACCACCCGCAGCATCGCGGTGACCGAGGCGGGCGAGCGGCTGCTCGCGCGGCTTCGCCCGGCGCTGGACGACATCCACCTCGCCCTTGCAGAGGTCGACCAGTTGCGCGAGCAGCCGTCCGGAACGCTGCGCATCAACGCACCGGGCCCGGCAGTGGACCATATTCTGTGCCCGCTCGCCTTCGCGTTCATGGAAGCGCACCCCGAGGTCAGGGTCGAGATTGTCAGCGATGCGGCGATCATCGACATTGTCGCGGAAGGCTTCGACGCCGGCGTCCGGTTCGGCCAGCAATTGGCCAAGGACATGATCGCGCTGCCGCTCGGGCCGCCGCTGCGCTACGCGATCGTCGCTGCCCCGTCCTATCTCCGGAAACGCGGGCGGCCGACTACGCCCTCCGATCTCGTCGGCCATGACTGCATCCGTCGCCGCTATCCCGGCGGGGCCGTTGCGACATGGGCGTTCGCGAAGAGCGAGGAATCGGTCGAGATCGTCCCGGAAGGCCGGCTGACCCTCAGCTCGGCGCATCAGGAACTGCAGGCGGCGCTCGCCGGCCAGGGCATCGCCCATGTGCTCGACGATTACGCGCGCGCTGCCATTGCCGACGGGACGCTGGTCGAGGTGCTGGCGGATTGGAGCCCGAAACTGCCGAGCTGGTTTCTCTACTACCCCAACAGGCGGCACAGCAGCGCCGCCATGCGCGCCTTCCTCGACTTCGTCCGACGATCGGCCCGTTAGGTCTTCGTCGTCCGCCGGTAGACAAAACGGATCAACTCGGGAACGTTCCGGCTCGATTATCCATCGGTCCGGGGATCTCCCGCGAAAGGTGACGCACAGTGTCGGGCAGCGAAGACCAGATGGAGACCTCGTTCCGGGTCACGCGCCTGCAACTCGCCGTGGCGGGCGGCCTGTCGCTCGCGCTGGTCGCCATGTTCGTCGCGACGATGCCCTTTGCGCGCCTGCCGACGCACGACACCGAAATCCTCGTGCCCGCCTATGCGGCCGCGACCTTTGTGCTGGAGGCGATGACGGCGGCGCTCCTTTTCGCGCTCTACAGTGCGCGGCGCCAGCTTCCACTGCTCTTCCTCGCCTCGGGTTACCTGTTCGGCGCCCTGATGCTCGCGCCCTGGGCGCTGACCTTTCCGGGCGTCTTCACTGGCTTCGACATGGATGCGGGCCTGCAGGTCACGGCCGCCTTCGGCCTGTTGCGCCGGCTGGCCTTTCCGCTTTTCGTGCTTGCCTTCGCTCTCGCCCCGCGTCGGGAGAGCGCGACCAACGCCTCGCTGGTCGCGATCAGCGTGTGCCTCGGGGCGACGGTGCTGATCGAGGCGACCCTGTTCTTTCGCGACTGGCTTCCGCCGCTGATGCGCGACGGGCGGCAGGTAAACCTGCTGTGGCAGGTCGTGCCCGCCCTCGCGATGGTGCTCTATGCCGTTGATATCGTTCTGCTGCTCTGGTTCCGCCGTTCGGCGCTGAGCCTGTGGGTCTGTATCGTCCTGTTCTCGCTCAGCATCGAATTGCTGCTGATCTCCTATCTCGGTGGCGGCACGCGGCTGAGCGTGGGCTGGTGGGCCGGCCGGCTCTACGGTCTGGTGGCGATGAGCATCATCCTGCTGGTCCTCATCGCCCAGACCACGCTGGTGCATGTCCGCCTCGCGCGCACCGTCGCGGCCGAGCTGCGCAGCCGGGAGAAGCGGCTGACCGCGATGGAGGCGCTCTCCGCCTCGATCGCCCATGAGATCAACCAGCCCCTCGCCAGCATGGTGACAAATGCCGATGCGGCGCTGCGCTGGCTGTCCAAGGCCGAGCCGCGCATCGACAAGGCAGAGCAGGCGCTGCGCCGGATCGTCGAGGACGGTCACCGGGCCAATGGCGTGGTGGCGGGCATCCGCACCATGTTCACCAAGGGCACCCGCGAGCGCGCCGAACTGGACCTTGCGGCCATCGTCGCGCGCGCGGCTTCAGAGGCGGCCCGCGACGCGCGCCATTTTGGCGTCGAGATCGCGGTCGAAGGCGAGCGCGAGGTGCCACCCGTCATCGGCAACGCCGTGCAACTGCATCATGTGCTGCGTAACCTGATTGAGAACGCGGTCGATGCCGCGCGCGCGGCGCCGCTGCGGGCACGCCGCGTGACGGTGCGGCTGACGCAGGAACCGCATGGCGAGGTGCATGTCTGCGTCGCCGACACCGGCGCCGGCATCGCCGCCGAGGTGGCCGAGCGGCTGTTCGATCCCTTCGTCACCACCAAGCCCGGCGGCATGGGCATGGGGCTGATGTTCTGCCGCGCCGTCGTCGAGGCGCATGGCGGCAGCATCTGGGTCGGCGCGAACACGCCGCACGGGGCGATCTTCCATTTCTCGCTTCCCGTGGCGATCCTGTCTGTGGCAGACGCGCAGACGAGGTCCAGCGTGGAGGAGAAAGCCCGATGACGGACGCGGTGGTCTATGTCGTCGATGATGACCGCTCCATCCTCGCCTCGCTGGAAAGCCTTCTGTCGTCCGAGGGCTACGCCGTGCTGACCTATGAGTCGCCGAAGGACTTCCTGAACGCCCGATGCCCGGACCTTCCCGGCTGTCTCATCCTCGACGTGCGGCTGCGCGGGGCGAGCGGACTCGAATTCCAGCGCGAACTCGCGCGCGCCGGCATCGCCACGCCCATCGTCTTCATCACCGGCCATGGCGACGTGCCGATGTCGGTGACGGCGATGAAATCCGGCGCCGTCGAATTCCTGCTCAAGCCGTTCCGCGACCAGGACCTGCTCGATGCGGTACGCGAGGGCATCGCCCGTGACCGCCAGCGCCGGGCGCGCGACGCCGAGATCACGGCGCTGCGCCGGCGGCAGGCGGCGCTGACGCCGCGCGAGCGCGAACTGATGCCGCTTATCGCCAGCGGGCTGATGAACAAGCAGATCGCCGCCCAGCTGCAGCTGAGCGAGGCGACGGTGAAGGTGCACCGGGCCCAAATCATGCAGAAGCTGCAGGCACGCACCATCGCCGATCTGGTACGGATCGCCGACCAGCTGGCCGGCCCTGGCTCCGGAGCGTAGAGACCTACGCCCACCGGCCAATTGTGGCGCACCGGAGCGGCCGGCAAAGCTCGTTCGAACAGGCCGGGCCACTCGCTGTCCGGCGCGATGGACCCCTGCCGGGCATGCGCAAGACAGTGGCCATCCTCGACGACGATCCCGCAGCTTTGGCGGCCCTGGGTGGGCTGGTCGACGCGCTCGGCTACCGGCCCCTGTGTTTTGACGATCCCACCGACTTCCTGGCGTCGGATCGGGCACGATCGATCGATGTGCTTGTGGCGGATATTCGCCTGCGTGATTTCAGTGGCATCGTGCTCCACCGTCGCCTGCGGGCGCAAGGCTTGGACGTGCCGACCATCCTCGTGACCGCCTATCCCGACGAGGCGACGAGCCAACGGGCGTTGCGGGCCGGGTTCCACGGTTATCTCGCCAAGCCGGTGGTGCCTGAGGAACTGCTCGCCTGCCTGCGCCGGGCGACCGGGCAAAGCGGGCCAACCTAGCCTCAGGGCCAAGAGCCCCCCTCCCCGTGCACAATTGTTCCGGCCGCGTCCCGCGTCCTACGAGTCCGGCAGACCCCACGACGCAGGGATGTGCAATGCCAACCGCAACTCCGACCCCCGGCAAGGAACTCCTCGATCCCGACAACCACGTTCTGGTGCTGATCGACTTCCAGTCGCAGATGGCCTTCGCGACCAGCTCGATCGATGCCGTCATTCTGCGCAACAATGCGGCGCTGATCTCCCGCGCCGCCGCCGGCTTCCAGGTCCCGACCATTCTCACCACGGTGGCGGAGAAGAGCTTTTCCGGACCGATGTTCGCGGAAATCAGCGAGGCGTTTCCCGGCCAGGCGATGCTCGACCGGACCTCGATGAACACCTGGGAGGACGCGGCCGTCATCGCCCGGGTGAACGAGATCGGCAGAAGCCGCATCGTCTTCGCCGGCCTGTGGACCAGCGTGTGCATCGTCGGCCCGGCGCTGTCCGCCCTCGACCAGGGTTTCGAGGTCTTCGTCATCGCCGATGCCTGCGGCGATGTTTCAAGCGAGGCGCATGAGCGCGCGCTGCAGCGGATGATCCAGGCCGGCGCCCGGCCGATGACCTCGCTGCAATATCTGCTCGAACTGCAGCGCGACTGGGCCCGCACCCAGACCTACGAGATGACCACCGGAATCGCGAAGACGTTCGGCGGCGCCTATGGCCACGGCATCGTCTACGCCAAGACCATGTTCGGCGCGTCGGAAGGTCATTGAGGCGCGCCATGAGCGATCATCCTGCCGCTCTGTCGCGACGGGCCGTTCTCGAATTGGGGAGCGCCACGGCCCTCCTCGCCACGCTCGGTCCGCTCGCTCCCGCTTTCGCCGCAACCATCGCCACTCACGGAGCCCCTGCCATGACCACCATCACCACCAAGGACGGCGTCGAGATCTTCTTCAAGGACTGGGGTCCGAAGGATGCCCAGCCGATCATGTTCCACCATGGCTGGCCGCTGTCGTCGGACGATTGGGACGCGCAGATGCTGTTCTTCGTCCAGAACGGCTTCCGCGTCGTCGCCCATGACCGGCGCGGTCATGGTCGCTCGGCGCAGGTGTCCGACGGCCACGACATGGACCATTACGCCGCCGACGCCTTCGCCGTGGTCGAGCATCTCGACCTGAAAAACGCCGTGCATATCGGCCATTCCACCGGCGGCGGCGAAGTCGCCCGCTATGTGGCCAAGCATGGCGAGCCGGCCGGCCGCGTCGCCAAGGCGGTGCTGGTCTCCGCCGTGCCGCCGCTGATGCTGAAGACAGACGCCAACCCGGAGGGCCTGCCGCTGGAGGTGTTCGACGGCTTCCGTAGCGCCACCGCCGCCAACCGCGCCCAGTTCTTCCACGATGTGCCCGCCGGGCCGTTCTACGGCTTCAACCGCGAGGGCGCGAAGGTCTATCCCGGCGTGGTCAACAACTGGTGGCGCCAGGGCATGATGGGCAGCGCCAAGGCGCATTATGACGGCATCAAGGCCTTCTCCGAGACCGACCAGACCGGCGACCTCCAGGCCATCAGCGTGCCGACGCTGGTGATGCACGGCGATGACGACCAGATCGTGCCGATCGCCGATTCCGCGCTGAAGGCGGTCAAGCTGCTGAAGAACGGCACGCTCAAGGTCTACAAGGGCTACCCCCACGGCATGCTCACCACCCATGCCGAGGTGATCAACCCCGACCTGCTCGCCTTCATCATGGGCTGAGCCCGGCACGCCCGCGGGAGTGCGGCCGATGAAGCTCTATTTCGCCTCGCTCGGTGCCGGCCTGCTGGTCGGCATCGTCTACAGCCTGATCAATGTCCGCTCGCCGGCCCCGCCTGTCGTGGCGCTGGTCGGCCTGTTCGGCATCCTCATCGGCGAGCAGGTGGTGCCGGTCGCCCGGCATCTGCTCAAGGGTGACGGCCTGCGCGCCGCCATCGGCCTCGCCGACTGCTCCGACCATGTGCTCGGCCAGTTGCCTGGCCGCAAGGTCGGCGCCGGCGAGGGCCCCGAGGCGCCTTCCGGCTCCTGACCGGCTGCCCCTTCTCAGCGGAGACCGCGATCATGCCATCCACCGCCGATCTGATCCTGTTCAACGGCAAGGTCACGACGCTCGACCGTTCCAATCCGCAGGCCGAGGCGGTAGCGATCAAGGACGGCAAGGTCCTCTTCGCTGGCGCGACGCGCGAGGCGATGGCTCTGGCCGATGAGGCGACGACGCGGATCGACCTCGGCGGGCGCCGGGTCATTCCGGGCCTGATCGACAGCCACATGCACATCATCCGCGGCGGGCTGAACTACAATATGGAGCTGCGCTGGGACGGGGTGCGCTCGCTTGCCCACGCAATGGAAATGCTGAAGCGGCAGGTCGACAATACCCCCGCGCCGCAATGGGTGCGCGTGGTCGGCGGCTTCAGCGAGCACCAGTTCGCGGAAAAGCGCCTGCCGACGCTGGAGGAGATCAACGCGGCCGCCCCCGACACGCCGGTGTTCATCCTGCATCTCTATGACCGCGCTTTGCTTAACGGGGCCGCGCTGCGGGCGGTGGGCTACACGAAAGACACGCCGAACCCGCCCGGCGGCGAGATCGCGCGCGACAGCGCGGGCAACCCGACCGGCCTGCTGCTCGCCCAGCCCAACGCGACCATCCTCTATGCGACGCTGGCCAAGGGCCCGAAGCTGCCGATCGCGTACCAGAAGAACTCCACCCGCCATTTCATGCGCGAGGTGAACCGGCTTGGCGTCACCGGCGTCATCGATGCCGGTGGTGGCTTCCAGAACTACCCGGACGACTACGCGATCATCGAGCAACTGCATCGCGACGGCGAACTCACCATCCGCATCGCCTACAACCTCTTCACCCAGAAGCCGAAGGAGGAGCTTGCCGACTTCACCGGCTGGGCGAAGCAGGTGACGCCCGGCCAGG
>JAESFV010000118.1_pt1 | contig 134564 bp, 129 predicted proteins | sample 9269471 | NCBI WGS metagenome assembly JAESFV01 (sample SAMN14502647, study PRJNA617108) | algae metagenome | isolation source: Symplocastrum torsivum CPER-KK1 and co-occurring heterotrophs from... | place: USA: Central Plains Experimental Range, Colorado | collected 2001-01-01
GGTGGCCTGCTGGGGGGGGGGCGGCCCCAAGCCTCCGCCCTGCTGTAGCCCCCTCACCCCACCCCTCTCCCCGCCGGGGAGAGGGAGCCAGTCCATCTTCCGAATGCCCTAGGAGCGGTCCATGCCCCGTTTTGCCGCCAATCTCACTATGCTGTTCAACGAGGTGCCCTTCCTCGATCGGTTCGAGAAGGCCGCCGCCGCCGGCTTCACCGGCGTCGAATACCTGTTCCCCTATGACTTCCCGGTCGAGGAACTGGTCGCCAAGCTGAAGGCCAACAACCTCAGCCAAGTGCTGCACAATCTGCCCGCCGGCAATTGGGGCGGCGGCGAGCGCGGCATCGCGATCCTGCCCGAGCGCGTCGACGAGTTCCGCGCCGGCGTCGACAAGGCGATCGACTACGCCACCGCGCTGGGCTGCCCGCAGGTCAACATCCTCGCCGGCATCGTGCCCGCCGGGGCCGACCGCGAGGTGCTGCACAACACCTTCGTCAACAATCTGAAGTTCGCCGCGCCGAAGATCAAGGAAGCCGGCCTCAAGCTGCTGATCGAGCCGATCAACACGCGCGACATTCCCGGCTTCTTCCTCAACTACACGAAGCAGGCCAAGGCGATCATCGAAGAGGTCGGCTCCGACAACCTCTTCATACAGTATGACATCTACCACATGCAGATCATGGAGGGCGATCTCGCCCGCACCATCGAGGCGAACCTCGCCCAGATCGCGCATATCCAGCTTGCCGACAATCCCGGCCGCAACGAGCCCGGCACCGGCGAGATCAACTACCCCTTCCTGTTCCGCCATCTCGACGCCATCGGCTACGAGGGCTGGGTGGGCTGCGAATACAAGCCGAAGGGCGAAACCGGGGCAGGCCTCGGCTGGCTCAAGGAACTCGCTGGCGTGGCGTGAGGCCACGGCGGTCAAGAAACCGAATACGTCTGGGAAAACGAGGATAAGACGATGGCGAATGTTGGATTTGTCGGTCTCGGCATCATGGGCGCGCCCATGGCCGGTCATCTCATCGACGCCGGCCACACGCTCTATCTCTATGACGTCAAGCCGGTCCCGGCCGAGCTGACGGGCAAGGGCGGCGTCGCCTGCGCCAGCGGCACGGAAGTCGCCAAGAACGCCGACATCATCATCACCATGGTGCCGGATACCCCGCATGTCGCCGCCGCCCTGTTTGGCGAGAACGGCATCGCGGCGGGCCTCTCGGCCGGCAAGATCGTCGTCGACATGAGCTCCATCGCTCCGGTCGAGACGAAGGAGTTCGCCAAGAAGATCAACGAGCTCGGCTGCGACTATCTCGACGCCCCGGTGTCGGGTGGCGAAGTCGGCGCCAAGGCCGCCTCGCTCACCATCATGGTCGGTGGTCCGGAAGGCGCCTTCGCCACGGTGAAGCCGCTGTTCGAGAAGATGGGCAAGAACATCACCCTGGTCGGCGGCAATGGCGATGGCCAGACCACCAAGGTCGCCAACCAGATCATCGTCGCGCTGAACATCCTCGCCGTCGGCGAGGCGCTGCTGTTCGCCTCCAAGGCGGGTGCCGATCCGGCCAAGGTGCGCCAGGCGCTGATGGGCGGCTTCGCCAATTCGCGCATTCTGGAAGTCCATGGCGAGCGGATGATCAACCGCACCTTCAACCCGGGCTTCCGCATCGAGCTGCACCAGAAGGACCTGAACCTCGCCCTGAACGGCGCGCGTCAGATGCAGATGGCGCTGCCCTCGACCGCGCTGGCGCAGCAGCTTTTCAGCACCTGCGCCGCCAATGGCGGTTCGGCCTGGGATCACTCGGCTCTCGTCAAGGCGCTGGAACTGATGGCAAATCACACCGTCGCGCCGGATGCCTGACACCATCTGAATTCATAATTCAGTACGACCTTCGGGGGCGCTTTGCGCCCCCGAACTGTTTCTGGCGAGAAAAGTAAGCATTGCTGTCCGGCCAGTGGAACGCGGCACCCCGCGCCGTCTTTTGCGTATTCATTCAGACAATTGTTCTGGCCTATACACCGTGGACAAGGCGGTGCCGGCCGAAGTAACTTAAGGGACACGTCGCAAACACGCCCCGCCAGGAAATGCGAAGCGGCTAAACATGCGCGACGTTTTATCACGCCCGTGCCTTCGCTCTTGACTAGGGGCTCATCGCACCTAATCATGGCATACAAAATACCAAACAAAATCCGGGCACCGCGGGGGTAGCCTGGATATAGGAGGGAGTCCCATGAAGGTCTGCATCTATGGTGCCGGCGCGATCGGCGGTTATATCGGTGTTCAGCTCAAGCGGGCGGGCGTCGATGTCAGCCTCGTTGCCCGTGGCGCCCATCTCGAAGCCATGAAGAAGAACGGCCTCAAGCTGCTCATCGACGGCGAAGAGCGTGTCGAGCACATTCCCTGCTCCGACAATCCGGCCGAGCTTGGCCCGCAGGATTATGTCATCGTCGCCCTCAAGGCCCATTCGGTGCCGGGCGTGGTCGATGCCATGCAGCCGCTGCTGGGCAACGACACCGCCGTCGTCACCGCCGTCAACGGCGTGCCCTACTGGTACTACTACAAGCATGGCGACCATCTGGAGAACAAGACGCTGGAGAGCGTCGATCCGGGCGGCAAGCAGTGGGCCGGCCTGCGCCCCGAGCGCGCCATTGGCTGCATCGTCTATCCCGCCACCGAGGTGGTCGAGCCGGGCGTCATCAAGCACGTCTATGGCGACAAGTTCCCGCTGGGCGAGCCCTCGGGCGAGATCACCGAGCGCGCCACCAAGCTGTCGGAGGCCTTCGCGGCCGGCGGCATGCGCGCGCCCGTCCTGCCCAACATCCGCGACGAGCTGTGGCTGAAGCTGTGGGGCAATCTCTGCTTCAACCCGATCAGCGCCCTCACCCACGCCACGCTCGACGTGATCGCCTCCGATCCCGGCACCCGCGCCGTGGCCAAGGCGATGATGCTTGAGGCGCAGGAGATCGCCGTCCAGTCCGGCGTGAACTTCCGCGTCGGCGTGGAGCGCCGCATTGACGGTGCCGGCGCGGTCGGCGCGCACAAGACCTCGATGCTGCAGGATCTCGAACGCTCCCGCGCCATGGAGATCGACGCGCTGGTCACGGTGGTCCAGGAAATGGGCCGTCTCGCCGGTATTCCGACCCCGACCCTCGACGTCGTGCTCGCCCTGGTTCGCCAGCGCGCGCAGATCGCCGGCTGCTACAACTGAGTTCGGCGACACATGGCACACTGGGTTCGTTACCAGCGCTCGGGCGCTGCCGGCTTCGGCACGCTTGAGGGCACCACCATCACCGTCCATAGCGGCGACATGTTCAATGGCGCCACGCCGACCGGAGAGCGCATCGCGCTCTCCGAGGTCGATCTCCTCGCCCCGACGGAGCCGACCAAGATCATCGCGCTGTGGAACAACTTCCATGCCCTGGCGGCGAAGCTCAATTCGCCCGTTCCGGCCGATCCGCTCTATCTGCTGAAAGCCGGCTCCTGCCTCACCAATCCCGGCGCCACCGTGCACCGGCCGGCCTCCTATGACGGCAAGGTCGTCTATGAGGGCGAACTTGGCATCGTCATCGGCAAGAAGGCGACCGCCGTCTCCGAGGACGAGGCGGGCGGGTACATCTTCGGCTACACCTGCGTCAACGACATCACCGCCGCCGACATCATCAACAAGGACGCCACCTTCGCCCAGTGGGTGCGGGCCAAGAGCTTCGACGGCTTCGGCCCGTTCGGGCCCGTGGTGGCGACCGATGTCGACCCGGCGACGCTTGTCGTCTGCACCGTGCTCAATGGCGATGAACGCCAGCGCTACCCGATCAGCGACATGGTGTTTTCCGCCCATCAGCTGGTGAGCCGGATCTCGCACGACATGACCCTGAACCCCGGCGACATCATCTGCTGCGGCACGTCGGTCGGCGTCGGTGTAATGAAGGCCCCGAGCAACACGGTGGACATCGTGATCGAGGGCATCGGGACGCTCAGCAACACTTTCGTGCAGTAGCGTCTTGGCGCGCTAGCGCCTATAGGGAAAGCGGATACGCCAATCGACGGGAGAGCCCTCGGCAGCTCTCCCGACCGTCCGGTTGTGGAGGAGCGGAATTTATGAATATCCATGAATATCAGGCCAAGGGAGTGCTCCGCGAATACGGGGTCCCGGTGCCGAATGGCGTCGCCATTCTCGACGGCTCCGAGGCGGAAGCCGCCGCGGCCAAGGTCGCCGGCCCCGTCTGGGTGGTGAAGAGCCAGATCCACGCCGGCGGGCGCGGCAAGGGCAAGTTCAAGGAGGCCGATGCGGGCGAGAAGGGCGGCGTGCGCGTCGTCAAGTCCGCCGCTGAAGCCGCCGCCAATGCCAAGCAGATTCTCGGCAAGACCCTCGTGACCATCCAGACCGGCCCGGCCGGCAAGCAGGTCAACCGGGTCTATATCGAGGAAGGCTCCGAGATCGAGAAGGAGTTCTACCTCTCCGCCCTGGTCGACCGCGCCACCTCGCGCGTCGCCTTCGTCGTGTCCACCGAAGGCGGCATGGACATCGAGGAAGTCGCCCACTCGACCCCTGAGAAGATCCACACCTTCTCCATCGACCCGGCCACCGGCGTGATGCCCCATCACGGCCGCACTGTCGCCCAGGCGCTCGGCCTCACCGGCGACCTCGCCAAGCAGGCCGGCGACATCGTCTCCAAGCTCTATGCCGCCTTCATCGGCAAGGACATGGCGATGCTGGAGATCAACCCGCTGGTCGTCACCAAGGACGGCAAGCTGAAGTGCCTCGACGCCAAGATTTCCTTCGATTCCAACTCGCTCTACCGCCATGCGGATGTCGTCGCCCTGCGCGACGAGACCGAGGAAGACGCCAAGGAAATCGAGGCGTCGAAGTATGACCTCGCCTATATCGCGCTCGACGGCTCGATCGGCTGCATGGTCAACGGCGCGGGCCTCGCTATGGCCACGCTCGACATCATCAAGCTCTACGGCGAAGAGCCGGCCAACTTCCTCGACGTCGGCGGCGGCGCCACGGAAGAGAAGGTGACGGCGGCGTTCCAGATCATCACCTCGGACCCGAGCGTGAAGGGCATTCTGGTCAACATCTTCGGCGGCATCATGAAGTGCGACGTCATTGCGCGCGGCGTCATCGCCGCGGTGAAGACGGTCGGCCTCAAGGTTCCGCTGGTGGTGCGCCTCGAAGGCACCAATGTCGAGGAAGGCAAGACCATCATCCGCGAGAGCGGCCTGAACGTCATCCCGGCGGACGACCTCGACGACGCCGCCCAGAAGATCGTCAAGGCTGTGCAGGGAGCCGCCTGATGTCCATTCTCATCAACAAGAACACCAAGATCATCACCCAGGGCTTCACCGGCAAGAACGGCACCTTCCACTCCGAGCAGGCCCTGGCCTATGGCTCGCAGGTGGTCGGCGGCACCTCGCCGGGCAAGGGCGGCTCGGTCCATCTCGGCCTGCCGGTGTTCGACACCGTCGCCGAGGCGCGCGACAAGACCGGCGCCGACGCCTCGGTCATCTATGTCCCGCCCCCGGGCGCGGCCGATGCCATCTGCGAGGCGATCGCGGCGGAGATCCCGCTCATCGTCTGCATCACCGAGGGCATTCCGGTGCTCGACATGGTGAAGGTGCGCCGGGCGCTGGACGGTTCCAAGTCCCGCCTCGTCGGCCCCAACTGCCCCGGCATCGTCACCGCCGGCGAGTGCAAGATCGGCATCATGCCAGCCAACATCTTCAAGAAGGGCTCGGTCGGCGTCGTCTCGCGCTCCGGCACGCTGACCTATGAGGCCGTGTTCCAGACCTCGCAGGAGGGCCTGGGCCAGACCACCGCCGTCGGCATTGGCGGCGATCCGGTCAAGGGCACCGAGTTCATCGACATGCTGGAGATGTTCCTGGCCGATGACGCCACCGAGTCGATCGTGATGATCGGCGAGATCGGCGGCTCGGCCGAGGAAGAAGCGGCGCAGTTCATCAAGGACGAGGCCAAGCGCGGCCGCAAGAAGCCGATGGTCGGCTTCATCGCCGGCCGCACGGCGCCTCCCGGCCGCCGCATGGGCCATGCCGGCGCCATCATTTCAGGCGGCAAGGGCGGCGCCGAGGACAAGATCGCGGCGATGGAAGAGGCCGGGATCGTGGTCTCCCCCTCGCCCGCGCGCCTCGGCAAGACGCTGGTCGAGGTTCTGAAGGGCCGCGCCGCCGCCTGATCTCTCGGGCAGGCCTGCAACACCAAACCCCGTGGCAGCGATGCCGCGGGGTCTTTTTATGTCAGGCCGGGTAGCATTCCGGCGCCAGTGCCGCCGTCTCTTCCTCGCCGAGCAGTTCCACGGCCAGGATGGTGATCAGGGCGTGGCCCAATATGAGAAGCGGCAGGAGGGGATAGACCGACTGCAACATGCGCCGACTCCGTTCGAATTTGCTGCGACGCAACATACGAAGCGGGCGACGTCCGTGGTATACCTAATGCCAAATACCACCCTTGCACCGGGTGCATGACATTACCCCTGCGGAACGGCGCGCGGACGACGCGGCCCCATCGCCGGGCGCAACAAAAAGGGGGAGCGTGGCGCTCCCCCTGATAAATCGTCCGGAAGAGACGGGGTGAACCGTCAGTTGGCCTTCTGCGCCGGGCCGACCGGCAGGCCCCAGGCGGTGAAAGCCTCCCGGAAAGCCTCGTCGCCCGCCCCGCCCTTTTCCAGAACCAGGATGGCGCGGCGGCCATTCTCGAACACCAACGGCAGGTCGAGCCAGTTGCGGGTGATGATGAAGCCGAGATTGCGCTGCACATCTGTCGGCAGCGAGGACAGGCCGACCAGGAAGTAGTTCGGCGCCACCCGCACGGCGAGGCCGACCAGCGGCGCCCCCTGCGCGCCTTCGGAGGCCTTGGCCCGCATGCCCGGCACGCTGGAAATATTGCCGAGATCGAAGCCGGGCGGCAGCTTGAACTGCACTTCAAGGATATGCGAGGCCGGAATCGAGGGGTCCTGATTGCGGCGGAAGGTCAGGGTGGCGCTGATGTTGCGGGCCGGAATCGAGATCTCCGCCCGCACCCCGATATCGGCCGGCTGGCCGTCGCTGGCGCTGGCGCTCTCCGTGCTCCACTCGACCGTGCCGACATATTGCTGCAGGCCCTGCTCGCCGCCGCCGGGGCTCTCCTCGAACAGCACGGCGCGCTGGTCGGCGCCGATGGCCGTGCTGGCGGCGCTGCTGGCGGCCGGCGGGGCGCCCGACGCGGCCGGGGCGGCGGCGTCGTCAGCCTGGACGATTCGGTCGGTCGATTTCGGCGCGTCGGTCGATGCCGGGGCGGCCGGGGCCTCGGCCGAGGGCGAAGAGGAGCTGCCAGCGCCGTTGATCAGCCCGACAATGGTCTCGCGCTGGGTATAGCCGACGACGCCACCGGCGATCAGCAACAGCACGAAGACAAGAATGGCCACAAGCCGGCCGCGTCCGCCCTGCGCGGGCGGCGCCGGCGCCACGGCCGGCGCCTCGGCCGGCGGTTCCTCGCCCTGATAGGCGGCTTCCTCGGCCTCCCGCTCACGCACCAGCCGGGCGGCCTCGCTGCGCCAGTCGGACGAGCCGCCCGCGCTGCGGGGCGGCTCCAGACCGGCAGCAACCGCTTCGGCTTCGGTCGGATGGAAGCCCGCCATCGGCTCGGCGCCACGTTCTGGCGACCGTTCCGGGGCCCGCGCGGACGGCGGCATGGCCGGCGGCGGCGGCGGCGATGCCGTCAGCGGCGCCCGGGCAACGGGCGGCGCAGGCACCGGCGCCGGGGGAACCGGCGCGGGCGCGGCCGGTGGCGGCGCGGCGGGCGGCGGGCTCGCAGGACGGGCCGGCGGCAGGCCGGCCGGCGGCGTTGCCGTGCCATATTCGGCTTCCACCCGGCCGATCGCCGTCTCCAGCGCCTGCTGCTCGCGGGCGACATCGGGCTCGGAGAGCGGCGGGTCGACCGCGGTCAGCTGGGCGAGAAGCGCCCGCCGGGCCCGCTCATAGACAGCCTTGCGCGCCTCCCCGGTCTTGTCGGGAAGGCCGCCAATGGCGCGGGCGATGAGCGGGTAGTAATCGGCCATGGGGAGCGATCGGGTCCGGGGTGGAACGTCAGGATTCGAAAGGGTTCTGCACGAGAATCGTATCATCCCGCTCGGGGCTGGTGGACAGCAAAGCCACCGGGCAACCGATCAGTTCCTCGATCAGGCGCACATACTTCACCGCCTCGGCCGGCAGGTCGGCCCAGGAACGGGCGCCCGCGGTCGATTCGGTCCAGCCCTCGATGGTCACATAGACCGGCTCCACCCGCGCCTGGGCGTCCTGCCCGGCGGGGAAATAGTCGATCTCCTGCCCATCAAGGCGGTAGCGCGTGCAAATCTTCAGCTCGTCAAAGCCGTCCAGCACGTCGAGCTTGGTCAGCGCGATGCCGTTGATGCCCGAGGTCCGCACCGTCTGGCGCACCAGCGTCGCGTCGAACCAGCCGCAGCGGCGCGGACGGCCGGTGACGGTGCCGAATTCGCGGCCCCGCTCGCCGATCCGGCGGCCGGTGTCGTCGTGCAGCTCGGTCGGGAACGGACCCTCGCCGACGCGGGTGGTGTAGGCCTTGGTGATCCCGAGCACATAGCCGATCGCGCCCGGGCCGAGGCCGGAGCCGGTGGCCGCCTGCGCCGCCACCGTGTTGGACGAGGTGACGAAGGGATAGGTGCCGTGGTCGACATCGAGCAGCGCGCCCTGCGCGCCCTCGAACAGGATCTTGGCGCCGCGCCGGCGCTCATCGTCGAGCAGCGCCCAGGCGCGGTCCATATAGGGCAGAACCTTCGGCGCGATCTCGGTCAGCTCGTCGCGCAGGCGGGCGCCGTCCACTTCCTCGATGCCGAGGCCGCGCCGCAGCGCGTTGTGGTGCGCCAGCAGGCGGTCGATCTTGCCGTCGAGCGTGCCGGGCGAGGCGAGATCGACAAGGCGGATGGCGCGCCGGCCGACCTTGTCCTCATAGGCCGGGCCAATGCCGCGCTTGGTGGTGCCGATCTTGGTGCCGACGGAGGCGTTCTCGCGGATCGCGTCCAGCTCGCGGTGCAGCGGCAGGATGAGCGCGACATTCTCCGCCACGCGCAGCCGCTCGGGCGTCACCTCGATGCCCTGCCCGGTGATGCGGGTGATCTCGTCCACCAGCGCCCACGGGTCCAGCACCACGCCATTGCCGATGATCGACAGACGCGCGCCGCGCACCACGCCGGACGGCAGCAGCGACAATTTGTAGGTCTTGTCGCCGACGACCAGCGTATGGCCGGCATTATGGCCGCCCTGGAAGCGGACGACGACGTCCGCCTGCTCGCTGAGCCAATCGACAATCTTGCCCTTACCCTCGTCGCCCCACTGGGAACCGACGACGACCACATTCGCCACGAGCCACGCTCCTGCATTGCGAGGCGGGGTGCGGCGGCGTGCCGTGCCCGCGCACAGACAAAGCCCCGGCGAAACGTCCGACCGGGGCTGCATCGTCTTAAGGGATGACACCGGGAGAGGCAAGAACGCCGGCACCGTCGGTGACGCGGTGCACAAGTCGCGGCCCGCCGGGCGGCAATGGCAGGGCGGTATTGCGAGCCTGCAATCATCTGCCGATTGCGGGCGCGCGGGTGCTGCACGACCTTAAGGGCATCGACCGCCGTCGCCGTGAGGAACCGCCATGACCAGCACCGCCATCGCCCAACCCACGTCCGCCCACACGACGCCCACCCTGCCGGCCGGCCTGCGCATGGGCGCGGTGCGCCTGCGCGTAACTGACGCGGCGCGGTCGGCGGCCTTCTATACCGGCGCGGTCGGCCTTTCCCTGCTCGGACGGAACGACGATGGCAGCCTGCGCCTCGGCGTCGGCGGGCAAACGCTGGTCGAACTGGTCGGCGCGCCCGATGCCGGCGCCCGCCCGCGTGGCACCACCGGCCTGTTCCATGTCGCCCTGCTGGTTCCCGACCGTCCCGCCCTCTCGCTCGTGCTGCGCCGGCTGGTCGCGCAGGGCGTGCGGCTCGGCGCCTCCGACCATCTGGTGAGCGAGGCGCTCTATCTCGACGACCCCGACGGCAACGGCATCGAGATCTACCGCGACCGCCCGGAAAGCGACTGGCGCTGGGACCGGCAGACCGTCGAGATGGCGACCCAGCCGCTCGATCTGCGCCGCCTGCTCGCCGACGCGCCCGAGGGCGTGCCGCTGGACGCGCCGATGCCGGAGGGCACCCGCGTCGGCCATGTGCATCTGCAGGTCGGCGATCTCGCCGGCGCCCGCCGCTTCTATGTCGACGAGCTCGGCTTCGCGGTGACGACGGACCGCTATCCCGGCGCGCTGTTCGTCAGCGCCGGCGGCTATCACCACCATCTGGGGCTGAACATCTGGCACAGCCGGGGCGGTAGCGCGGCGCCGGCCAACAGCGTCGGCCTGATCGAGTATGAGGTCGTCCTGCCCGACGCCGCCGCCGTCGAGGCAGTGCGCACGCGCCTCCAGGCGGCCGGCGAGGCGGTCGCGCCGCGGACCCACGGCTTCGCCGTCGCCGATCCCTGGGGCACGAGGCTGCTCATCCGCGCCGCCAGCTGAACGGCCCCCTGCCGCGCGCCAGCCATCGACGGCGCGCGGGGATGGATCAGAAGATTTCATGGACGCGGCGCCCACCGGGCGGCGCCAGCGCGGCCGAATTGCTTTAGAGGCTGGGTGGGCCACCCGTCCCCTACCCGGCCCCGCTCATGTTCCGCCGCCTGTTCGACGCGCCCTATCTGCTGCTCACCCTCGTCTCGCTGTTCTGGGCGGGCAATATCGTGATGGGCCGCCATGTCGCCGGGCATGTACCGCCGGCGAGCCTGGCCTGGATGCGCTGGGCGCTGGCGGTGCTGATTCTCCTGCCCTTCGCCTGGCGGTCGATGCGGGCGGACTGGCCGCTGCTGCGCCGCCACTGGAAGCTGGTGGGCCTGCTCGCGCTCACCGGCATCACCCTGTTCAACACCATGCAGTACCATGCGCTGGAGTTCACCCCGGCGCTCAACGCGCTGCTGATCCAGTCGACCGGGCCGCTGCTCATCGCCTTCTGGTCGCTCATCCTCAATGGCGAACGGCTCTCCATGGGCCAGGCGGCCGGCATCTTCCTGTCGCTGATGGGCGTGCTCACCATCATCTGCCGGGGCGATCCCGCCGTGCTGGTGAACATCGCCTTCAATGAGGGCGACCTGTGGATGATCGCCGCCATGGCGCTCTATGGCGCCTATTCCTCGCTGCTGGCGCGCCGGCCGGCCTTCTCCGCGCTCGGCTTTCTCGGCTTCAGCCTCGGCCTCGGCATGTTGATGCTGACCCCGCTCTTCCTTGTCGAGCGGGCCGTCAGCCCGCCCCTGGTGTTCGACGCGAAGGCGCTCACCGCCATCATCTATGTCGCGCTGTTCCCCTCGGTGCTGGCCTATCTGTTCTTCAATCGCGGCATCCAGCTGGTCGGGCCGAACCGCGCCGCGCCGTTCTTTCACCTGATGCCGGTGTTCGGCTCGGCACTGGCGATCGTGTTTCTCGGCGAGCGCCCGCATCTCTACCACGCGGCCGGCTATGGCCTGGTGCTGGCGGGCGTCGTCATCGCCACGCTATGGGCGCCGAAAACCGGCCGCCCGCGCACAGGCCCGGCCTCAGCCGAGCTCGAAGCTGGTGACGCCGAAGAGCGGCTCCAGCGTCGCCGGGCGGAGTGAGCCGCGATACATCCGCGCCGTCTCGAAAACGGGGGTGAGCCCGTGCCGGCGGGCCAGGGCGAGCGCCGGCGCATTCGGCTCGGGCACGTCGAGCACAACAGGCTCAGTCCCCGCCACGGCGCGCAGCGCGCGAAACAGCGTGTCCGCCGTCGCCAAATCCTCGGCGATGAGCGGGCCGATCTTCCAGCCCTCGCGGGCGGGGCGCACCACGCCCCAGCCTTTCAGCCGCCCCTCGCCCAGCACCGCCCGCCCTTGATGGCCCGGCGCGGCGATCCAGGCTTTGAGAAAGGCCGCGCGCGGGGCGGGAAACACCTGCGCCTCGCTGGCCGCGATCGCCGCGAACGGCACTTCTGCGAGATCGACCGTTCCACCCGGTTCTCCCGGCCCCGGCACGCCGGCAAAGCGGATGTTGCGATGGGAAAAGACGAAGCCCTGCCTGGTATAATTGGCCTGCTGCGCCAGCACGCCGTCGAGCCCGATGGTGCGCTCCCCGGCATGGGCCAGCCCCGCCTGCCAGAGGCGCAGGCCGATGCCCTGCCCGCGCAGCTCCGGCCGCACGATGTAGAAGCCGAGGAAGGCAAAGCGCGCGTCGTAATTGACCACCGAGATCACCGCCGCCGGCGCGCCATCCAGCTCCGCCACGAGGAAGCCGCCGGGGTCCACCGTGGCGAAGCAGGCCGCGTCGGCGCGGCCGGGATTCCACCCTTCCGCCGCCGCCCACTCCACCGCGAGCCGGATTTCCGTCGCATTAAGCGTGCGAATGGTTATATCCGCCGGCATTCCACTCCTCCTCCGGCCCCCGGGAGACGACGATGTTCTTTGAGGAAATCGCCATCGGCATCTCGGTGATGCTGCTGGTGATGCTGGTGCATCTGATGGCGACGTATATTCTCATCGACTGTTCGGACGCCTATAATAACACCTTCAAGCGTCATCCCCGGATGCGGCTGCTGCTGGCGCTGCTCGTCGCCAACGTGCTGCTGCTCGTCGCCCATCTCGTCGAGGTCGGCATCTGGGCCGTGGTCTACGCGGCGAAGGGGCTCGTGACCCATCACGATGACGCCTATTACTCGGCCTTCGTCAATTACACCGCGCTCGGCTATGGCGATTCGCTGCAGCAGACCGCGACGCGCCTCATCGGCCCGATGACGGCGGGCAGCGGCATCATGATGTTCGGCTGGACCACCGCGCTGCTGTTGCTGGTCATCCAGCAGCATCTGCCGGAAGTGCGCCGTCCGCCGCGCAAGCGCGCCGTGCACAAGGCCGACGGCGATCACGGCGACGAGGTGCAGGAGGCCACCGGCGCCGCGCCCTCGCCCAAGGTCACGTCATAGAGGTCGGCGCCGTTGCCCTTGGTCCACCAGATGTATTTGCCGCCGGCATAGCGCGCGCCCGAGGCGGCGATGACATTCGACATCACCAGGAACTCGCCCTTGAACGCCAGGCTCGCCAGCGCCACCGGCGGCGCGTTGAAATAGCGCGCTTCGATCGGGCCGAAGGCGCCGCAGTCGTAAGGCGCCTTGCTGGTCTCGACCGTCGCCCCGGCCGGCAGTGGAATGACGATCTCCCCCGCCCGCGCGGCGGCGGGCAGCGCGGCGAGCACGAGGGCGGCACGCAGGACGTTGCGGATGGTCATGGCCTCACTCCGGTTTTGCCGACGGCGGGTGATGGGCGTGCCAGTGCCGGGCGATGTCGATCCGGCGCGGCACCCACACATGGTCATGCCGGGCGATGTGGTCGAGAAAACGCTGCAGGGCGAGGAACCGCCCCGGCCGGCCGGCGAGCCGGCAGTGCAGGCCGACGCTCATCATCTTCGGCGCCTGCGCCCCTTCCGCATAGAGCACGTCGAAACTGTCGCGCAGATAGGCGAAGAACGGCTCGCCATGGTCGAAGCCGGCCGGGATGGCAAAGCGCATGTCATTGGCGTCGAGCGTGTAGGGAATGGAGAGGTGCGGCCCGCGCGGCCCGGCGACCCAGAACGGCAGGTCGTCGGAATAGATGTCGGAATCATAGAGGAAGCCGCCCTCCTCCATGACGATGCGGCGCGTGTGCTCGGAGCTGCGCCCGGTGTACCAGCCGAGCGGGCGCTCGCCTGTTATCTCGGTGTGCAGGCGCATTGCCGTCTCGAAATCGGCCTTCTCGGCGGCATAGGAATGGTTGCGGTAGTCGATCCATTTCAGCCCGTGGCTGGCGATCTCCCACTGCGCCTCCTTCATCGCGGCCACCGCTTCCGGGTTGCGCGCCAGCGCGGTGGCCACGCCATAGACCGTGACCGGCAGGGCGCGCGCGGTGAACAGGCGCCAGAGCCGCCAGAAGCCGGCGCGCGCGCCATATTCGTAGATCGACTCCATGTTCATGTGCCGCTGCCCCGGCCAGGGCTGGGCGCCGACGATCTCCGACAGGAACGCCTCGGAGGCGGCATCGCCATGGAGGATGCAGTTCTCGCCGCCCTCCTCGTAATTGATGACGAACTGCACCGCGATCCGGGCGCCGCCCGGCCATTTCGGGTCCGGCGGGGTGCGGCCATAGCCGATCAGGTCGCGGGGATAGGGCGAATCGAGGCTGAACATGCGGGCGGGTCCGAAGGCGAGCGAAGGGCGGCCCTCAGGCTAGCTCGTTCAAAGCCGCGACGGAACCGGCGACCGTCCACGCCGCAGCGCACAAATCTTGCCCGCGCCTCTCGACAAGCCGGCGCCCGGCGGTCTTCATGTCGCAACGAGTCCCCCGCAAATCTCCCGCAAGGTGCCCGATGTCGCTTCCCGATCCCAGCTTCCTGCTCGCCCGCGCTCCCGTCGTCCCCGTCGTCACCGTGCCGAGTGTCGCCGCCGGCGTGAAGCTGGCGCGGGCGCTGGCCGAGGGCGGGCTGCCGCTGATCGAGGTGACGCTGCGCACGCCGGCGGCGCTGGAAGCCATCGCCGCCATCGCCGCCGAGGTGCCGGACGCCATTGTCGGCGCCGGCACGGTGACGCGGCCCGACCTCATTCAGAAATGCATCGATGCCGGCGCCCGCTTCCTGGTCAGCCCCGGCTGCCCGCCGGCGCTGGCCGAGGCGCTGGCCGAGGCGCCGGTGCCCGTCATGCCCGGCTGTGCCACCGCCACCGAGGCGATGGCGCTGCACGCGATGGGCTTTCCGGTGCTGAAGCTGTTCCCGGCCGAAGCGGTCGGCGGCGTGAACCTGTTGAAGTCGCTGGCCGGTCCGCTCCCCGATCTGCGCTTCTGCCCGACCGGCGGCATCAGCCCGGCCAATGTCGGCTCCTACCTCGCCCAGCCCAACGTGCTCGCCGTCGGCGGCTCCTGGGTGGCGCCGAACGAGAGCGTCACCATGGGCGACTGGGAGCAGATCGTCGCGCTGGCCAAGGCCGCCGCCAAGCTGCACCGCGCCGCCTTCCCGCTCTGAGCGGCACGCACTTCATGCAAAAGGCCCCCGGATCGCTCCGGGGGCCTTTTTCTTGTCGCGTCTGACTCGCGCCTCAGAACACCAGCGGCTTGGCCTGCTTGACCGAGGGGAGCTGCTGCACCTTGGCGAGCAGTTCGGCGGGCACGGTGCCGTCCACCTCGACCAGCGCGATGGCGTCGCCGCCCTGCCGGTCGCGGCCGAGCGCGAAGGTGGCGATGTTCAGCCCGGCATCGCCGAGCAGGCTGGCGAAGCGGCCGACGAAGCCCGGCTTGTCCTCATTGGTGACGTAGAGCATGGAGGGCGCGAACTCGGCGTCCACCTTGATCCCCTTGATGTCGACGATGCGCGGGCGCCCATCGGCGAACACCGTGCCGGAGATCGAGCGCTCCATCTTCTCGGTGATGACGGTGAGCGTGATCAGGCTCTCATAATCGCCGGCGATCTCGCGGGTGGTCTCCTCCACCACGATGCCGCGCTCCTTGGCGATGCTCGGGGCGGAAACGACATTGATGTCGGCCAGCGCCGGGCGCAGCAGGCCGGCCACCGCCGCCGAGGTCAGCGCCTTGATCTTCAGGCTGGCCACCGCGCCGTCATAGGTGATGCGCACGGTCTGGATGTCGGTGTCGGTCAGCTGGCCGGCGAAGGAGCCGAGCTTTTCCGCCAGCTCGATGAAGGGCTTCAGCTTCGGGGCTTCTTCCGCCGTGATCGAGGGGAAGTTCACCGCATTGGAGATGGCGCCGCGCAGCAGATAGTCGCTCATCTGCTCGGCCACCTGCAGCGCGACATTCTCCTGCGCCTCGGTGGTGGAAGCGCCCAGATGCGGGGTGCAGATCACGTTGGGATGGCCGAAAAGCGGGTTCTCGGTCGCCGGCTCGGTGATGAACACGTCGAAGGCCGCGCCCGCGACATGGCCGCTCTCCAGCGCCTGCGCCAGCGCCGCCTCGTCGACCAGCCCGCCGCGCGCGCAATTGACGATGCGCACGCCCTTCTTGGTCTTGGCGATCGCTTCGGCCGAGAGCACGTTGCGGGTCTTGTCGGTCAGCGGCGTGTGCAGGGTGATGACGTCGGCGCGGGCGAGCAGGTCGTCCAGCTCCACCTTCTCGACGCCGATGTCCTTGGCGCGCTCAGGGCTGAGGAAGGGATCGAAGGCGATGACCTTCATCTTCAGCCCGATGGCACGGTCGGCGACGATGGAGCCGATATTGCCGCAGCCGATGATCCCCAGCGTCTTGGCGGTGAGTTCCACGCCCATGAAGCGGTTCTTCTCCCACTTGCCGGCCTGGGTGGAGGCATCGGCGGCGGGGATTTCGCGGGCCAGCGCGAACATCATGGCGATGGCGTGCTCGGCGGTGGTGATGGAATTGCCGAACGGCGTGTTCATCACGATCACGCCCTTGGCGGTGGCGGCCGGGATGTCGACATTGTCGACGCCGATGCCGGCGCGCCCGACCACCTTCAGCCGGGTGGCGTTGGCCAGGATCTTCGGCGTCACCTTGGTCGCCGAGCGGATGGCGAGGCCGTCATAATTGCCGATGATCTCGGCCAGCTTGTCCTTGTCCTTGCCCAGCGCCGGCTGGAAGTCGACCTCGATGCCGCGGTCCTTGAAGATCTGCACGGCGGCGGGGGAAAGCGCGTCGGAAATGAGAACGCGGGGAGCCATGGGCTTCATCCTGTTCGGAAATGGTTGAGGTCGCCCCGCGGCGCGGGGGGAATGGGAGGTCCCGCCGCTGGCGGGAGGAAGAAGGCTCCCGCCGCTGGCGGGAGGGGACGACGAAGCGTTCGTCGGGCGCACGCGGGAAGGCTCTGAGGGCGAAACGCGGCCGGGAGAGGAAGCCATTCGCCATCAGGCCGGAACGCGGCCCCTTCGCCGTCCCCTTGCGTCAGCGGCGGGGGAGGCGCGAGGGATCAGGCGGCCTGCTTAAGGCCCGCCTTGGCGCTGGCGAAGGCCCAGTCGAGCCAGGGCAGCAGCGCTTCGAGATCGGAGGCCTCGACCGTGGCGCCCGCCCAGATCCGCAGGCCCGCCGGCGCGTCGCGATAGGCGCCGATGTCATAGGCGACGCCGGCCTTTTCCAGCGACGCCGCCAGCGCCTTGGCGAAGGCCGCCTGCGCGTCCGGCGCCAGCGCCTTCACCTCGGGGTCGGCGACCACAAGGCATACGCTGGTGTTGGAGCGGGTTTCCGGCACCGTGGCGAGGAAGTCGATCCACGGCGTCTTCGCCACATAGTCGGCGAGCACCTTGAAATTGGCGTCCGAGCGCGCCTGCAGGCCCTTGAGCCCGCCGACCGCCTTCGCCCAGTTCAGCGCGTCGAGATAGTCTTCGACGCAGAGCATGGACGGGGTGTTGATGGTCTCGCCCTCAAACGTGCCCTCGATCAGCTTGCCACCCTTGGTGAGGCGGAAGATCTTCGGCAGCGGCCAGGCCGGCACATAGCTCTCCAGCCGCTCGACCGCACGCGGCGAGAGGATCAGCATGCCGTGCGCGGCTTCTCCACCCAGCACCTTCTGCCAGCTATAGGTCACGACATCGAGCTTGGCCCAGTCGAGGTCCTGCGCGAAGACCGCCGAAGTGGCGTCGCAAATGGTCAGGCCCTGCCGGTCGGCGGGAATGAAATCGGCGTTCGGCACGCGCACGCCCGAGGTGGTGCCGTTCCAGGTGAACACCACGTCATGGTCGAAATCGATCTGCGCCAGGTCGGGCAGCTCGCCGTAGCCGGCTTTCAGGACGCGGGCGTCCTTGAGCTTGAGCTGCTTGACGACATCCGTCACCCAGCCTTCGCCGAAGCTTTCCCAGGCCAGCAAGTCGACCGGGCGGGCGCCGAGCAGCGACCACAGCGCCATCTCGACCGCGCCGGTGTCGGAGGCGGGCACGATGCCGATGCGGTAGTCGGCGGGGATTTGGAGAATTTCGCGGGTGAGGTCGATGGCGAGCTTCAGCTTCGCCTTGCCGACCTTGGCACGGTGCGAGCGGCCGAGCGGAGCATCGCTCAAGGCCTCAAGCGTCCAACCGGGACGCTTGGCACAGGGGCCGGACGAAAAATTGGGATTGGCCGGCTTCACAGCCGGCTGCGCGGTAATCGTCATGATAGCCATCCTTCCAGATGGGAGCCCCTCGGTGGGGAGGGGTAGCCCGAGGAGCGAGTTACTCCCGTCGCCGGTGAAACGCAAGCGGCATTTCCGCGAGCGGGTCATCCGCCCCACACGGCCCGTCCGCAGGCCCTGCCGCCGCGCGCGCCCCGCACGGCGGATATTTCACTGGCATCGCCCGCCGCAATCGCCAAAGCTGGGCCCCACGCGGTCGCTCTCGCCGGGAGGGCTGCGACAACATGCCGGAGGGGGCCGCTCACGCTCCCGGCCGGCACTGAGGGACGGACAGCACCAAGAGGGACGCAGGATGAGTTCGATCGACTCCCCGGACGATGTCACCATGGACTATAGCGAGCGCGAAGCCGTGGCCGTGTTCAGCTCGGAGGCCGCCCTGCACGCGGCGGTCGATTCGCTGCTGCAGCTTGGCCTTGATGAGAAGGACATGAGCGTTCTCGGCGCGCATGGCGCCTTCTCGCTGCAGCCGCTCAGCACGCGGGAAGATTCCGGCGAGGTCGCGCGCGGCACCTATGTGGCGGCGGATGAGCGGGTGGAAGGCTTGGCCGCTCTGGCCGGCGGCCCCGCGCTGGTCGCGGGCCTGTGCGCGGCGCTGGTTGCCGGCACCGGCGGCGCGGCGCTGATTCCCGCCATCGCCGTCACCGCCGGCGGCACGGCGGCAGGCGGCGTGGTTGGCCTGCTGCTCGCCCGCGCCTTCGGCCGCAAGCACGCCGCCTTTGTCGAGCGCCAGATCGGCGATGGCGGGCTGCTGCTGTGGGTGCATGCCCCCGACCCGGCCAAGGACGCGGAGATCGCCGCCATCCTCACCGCCAAGGGCGGCAAGGACGTGCATCTCCACGAGGTCCAGCGCCAGTGGACGCTGCACGCCCCGCACCCCGATCCGCTGCTGCGGCTCTGATCTGCCGCCATCCCGGCGCGACGGGCGACCCGCAGCAGCCGCCCGTTCTCGCCCCTCGGCGGCCGCGAAACCGTCGCCGAAACGCCCCCTGTCCACATTGTGATCGCGTTCCGGCCGCGTGCCTTAACGCGGTCTTAACGCCGAACGACAAGTCTCCTGCGCTGAACCACAGACGAGAGGAGGCTTCCCCCCATGATTGGACGGACCGCCATCGCACTGAGTGTGATGTTCCTTGCCAGCACCGGCGCCATGGCTGCCAAGCCGACAGCAATGGGCGAGTACAAGGACTGGAGCGCCTGGCGCTTCAACGCTGACGGCAAGCCGCAATGCTACACGATCAGCACGCCGACCTCGGCCAAGCCCGAGCGGCTTACCCATGGTGATGTCACATTCTTCGTTACCGCCCTGCCCGACACCGCGCAGCGCACCGAGGTCAGTTTCCAGACCGGCTACACCTTCGCCAGCGGTTCGCAGGTCGTCGCCAGCATCGGCGACGACAAATTCGTGATGATGACCGAGGGCAGCAGCGCCTGGCTGCGGCGGGCCGAGCGCGAACCGGCCTTTCTCGAAGCCCTGCGCGGCGGCAGCGAGATGAACATCAGCGCCACCTCGGCGCGCGGCAACGACACGAGCTACGTGTTCTCGCTCAACGGTGTCACCGCCGCGACCAACCGCATCCTTTCCGGCTGCCGTTGAAAGGCCGACCGGCGCGGCAGGGAGCAACAGGGAGCAGGGTCGTGAGGAAGGGGGCCGCCACGGCGCTTTTCGTCCTCGCGGCCCTGTTTCTGTCCCATGCGCCGGCGCTTGCCGAGCGCGCGCTGCCCTATTTCGCCACGCTCAGGAACGCGGTGACGAATGTGCGCGTCGGGCCGGGCGTCGCCTATCGCGTGAGCTGGGTGTTCCATCAACGCGGCTGGCCGGTCGAGGTGGTCAACCGCTACGGCAACTGGCGCCGCATCCGTGACAATACCGGCGATGTCGGCTGGGTGCACAGCGCGCTGCTCACGGTGCGCCGGGCGGCGGCGATCCGCACCCGCGACAGCCACAATGTCGCCCTGCGCGCCGCTCCCGAGGCGGAGGCGGCGATTCGTGCCTATCTCGCGGCCAATGTGCTGGTGCGCCCGACACGCTGCGCGGATGGGTGGTGCGCGGTGGAGGTGACCGGCCACGACCTCGACGGTTTCGTGCAGCAGGCCCGGCTCTGGGGCGTCTATCCCGACGAGAATTTCTGACGGCGCGAATGCGTGAGGGCGCGCGTCAGTCGAACAGGTAGCGCACGCCGAGCCGCACCTCATGCGCCGCCTGGCTGATCTGCGACAGCACGCCGCCCATCTCGGCGTTTTCGATGCTGAGATAGCGATAGCCGAGATCGAGCTGCCAGTTCGGCGCCAGCGTCACTGTGCCGCCGGCCATCACCGCCCAGGCGAGGCCCCAGCCTTCGGCATCGGCAGCGCCCGAGAGGACGACATGGCTGGCGCCAAGGCCTGCCCCGACATAGGGGGTGAGCCCGTGCCAGGTGCCGAGATCGAGATAGAGATTGGCCAGCAGCGTGGTCGCGCTGGCCTCGCCGCGCCACCCGCGCACGGAAAAATCCGCCGGGCTGCGGTAATCGGCAGTGAGATCGACCCGCATGAGGTCGCTGAGCCGCGCGCCGACACCGAGGCCGAACACGCCGGCATCCTTGAGAGGCATATGGCCGGCCGCCCCGGCATCGGCGGCATCATTGAAGACGTAGCCAATATCGCCACGCAGATACCAGAAGCGGGTTTCCTCGATTTCAGGCGCGAGAGCCAGCAGATCGTCGGCCAAAAGGTCGTCGGCGCCCATCGTGTCGATCGGGTCCGCCGCCTGCGCCCCGCCGCCCAGCAGCAGGACGGCCAGCGCCGCCGCCAGCAGCCGGCTTTCCCGGCGCAGGCCCGCCCCACGCTTCAACGCCCCGAACTCACGCATGCAACCATCCCGGATGAGCCGGGAGATTCCCGGCGCTCTTCGACGGCTGCACTGTGCCCGCGACTGATTAAGAGGGGCTTAACCTTAACGCTTAACCTTGATTACCTCAGGCAAGCCCGCAGGGCTTTGCCCCAGGCAAGCCGGAACGGCTTTGCCTCGGGCGGACCCCTTGGTCCTGCCCCAGGCAAGCCCGCAGGGCTTTGCCTCAGGCAAGCCGGAACGGCTTTGCCCCGGGCGGACCCCTTGGTCCTGCCCCGGGCGGGGCGCCAGCCCCTGCCGCCCCTCGCCGTCATCCCGGAAGGGCCGCAGGCCCTGTCCGGGATCGCTCAGCCCTTCCGGCGCGCGATCCCGGCTCTCCGCCTGCGGCGGCGGCCGGGATGACGAGTTTCGGGCAATGGGCCGAAGAGCGGCCTCAGCCCGCGCGTGCCGCGCGGGCGCTGGCTTCCAGATGCGGCACCAGCGCCGGGTCGAGCTTCAGCGCCGTCGCCAGCCGGGCGAGGAACACCCGCTCCGAGGTGGTGTCGGCGTCGATGGCGAGCAGCGCGGTCATGTAGACCTCGGCCGCCTGCTCGGGCGAGGTGGCCTCGCCGGCCAGCGCCTCGGGCGTCGCCGGCGCGCCAAGCTCCGCCGTGAGGAAGCGCTCGGCCTCGTCGAGCTGGGACCCGCCCAGCTTGGTGGAGATGGCGGCGCGCTCGGCCTCGTCGACATGGCCGTCGGCGAGCGAGGCGGCGATCATCGTGCGCAGCAGCGTCACGTCGAAATGGCTGCGCTCGGCCTGCGCGGGGTGGAAGGGCGACTGCGCCGGGGGAAGCTGGCTCGGCACCGGCTCGGCCGCCGTCTGCTGCGGCTGCTGGCCCTGCTGGTAGTTCTGGTAGGCCTTGTAGGCGAGCGTGCCGACGAGCGCGAGGCCGCCGAGCTTCATGGCGCTGCCGGCCATCTTGCGCCCGCCCTTGCTGCCGAGCACCAGCGACACCAGCGCGCCGGCCGCCGCGCCCGAGGCCAGCGAGCCGCCATTAGTGCCGAGATAGTCCTTGGCCCGTCCCATCAGGTCGCCCGCACCGGACGCGCCCGCCCCGGGGGGCTGCGCGTTGGCGCTGCCGGTGATGCCGCCCGAAAGGCCGCCCGTCAGCCCGCCGAGCAGGCCACCCAGCGGGTTCTGCGTCGCGGGAACACCGCCCTGCGTGCCCGCCTGCGGCGTGAGGAACTGGTCGAGCAGCCGCTTGGCGTCGAAACTACCGCTGTTGAACATGGTGCATCCCGTGTTGATGTCTGCGCTCGGAGGTAGGGAGCGATCATGGCTTCCGCAAGGAAAGCGCCCGCGCGCCCATCACCAGCGCGTGAGGGCGCGGCCGCTGCCTTCCCTTCGCGGCGATGTCGCATCCAATGTCGCATTCGTTCAACGCCAGCGCCGAAACAATGCTCGCCTCCGCAGCGGCGGCGCGCAACCATGCGGCTCAGGTTCACGGCGGTCCGGGCACCGCAGGCATCTATCTTCCGTCGGAGGCGACTGTGCAGAAATTCTCCGGCTTCGAGCTGTTTCGTCGCGCGCTGGGCGGCCACAAGAGCTGGCAGCCCCAGTGGCGCAATCCCGAGCCGAAGGCCGAATACGATGTCATCATCGTCGGCGCCGGCGGCCATGGCCTGGCGGCGGCCTATTACCTCGCCAAGGAACACGGCATCACCAATGTCGCGGTCATCGAGCGCGGCTGGCTCGGCGGCGGCAATACCGGGCGCAACACCACCATCGTGCGCTCCAACTATTTGTTCGACGAGAGCGCCGCGCTGTACGAGCACGCGGTGAAGCTGTGGGAAGGCCTGTCGCAGGACCTCAACTACAATGTGATGTATTCGGCGCGCGGCGTGCTCATGCTCGCGCACAATCATCACGACGAGATCAGCTTCAAGCGCCATGTCCACGCCAACCGGCTGAACGGCGTCGACAATGAATGGCTGAACGCCGAGCAGGTGAAGGAATTCTGCCCGCCGCTCAACATCAAAAGCATGCGCTACCCCATCATCGGCGGCGCGCTGCAGCGGCGCGGCGGCACCGCCCGCCACGATGCGGTGGCCTGGGGCTTTGCCCGCGCGGCGGATTCGCGCGGCGTCGATATCATCCAGAACTGCGAAGTCACCGGCATCCGCCGCAACGCCTCCGGCGCGGTCGAGGGCGTGGAAACCTCGCGCGGCTTCATCCGGGCGAAAAAGGTCGGCGTCTCCGCCGCCGGCCACACCAGCGTTGTGATGGCGATGGCCGGGCTGCGCATGCCGCTGGAGAGCTATCCGCTGCAGGCGCTGGTGTCGGAGCCGGTGAAGCCCGCCTTCCCGACCGTTGTCATGAGCAACACCATCCACGCCTATATCTCGCAATCCGACAAGGGCGAGATGGTGATCGGCGCCGGCACCGATGCCTACACCTCCTATTCCCAGCGCGGCGCGCTGCACATCACCGCGCACACGCTCGACGCCATCTGCGAGCTGGTGCCGCAGTTCCGGCGCCTGCGCATGCTGCGCAACTGGGGCGGCATTGTCGACGTGACGCCGGACCGCTCGCCGATCATCGCCAAGACCCCGGTGCCGGGCCTCTATGTCAATTGCGGCTGGGGCACGGGCGGGTTCAAGGCGACGCCGGGCTCGGGCCATGTCTTCGCCCACACCATCGCGAAGGACGCCCCGCACGCCATCAACGCCCCCTTCACGCTGGAGCGCTTCCGCGACGGGTTCCTGATCGACGAAGCGGCCGCCGCCGCCGTCGCGCATTGAGGATCTGAGCCATGCTCATCATCACCTGCCCCTGGTGCGGCGCCCGGCCGGAAGTCGAGTTCCGCTATGGCGGCGAGGCGCATATCGCCCGCCCGGCCGACCCCTCCGCCCTCACCGACCAGGAATGGGCGGATTTCCTCTACAACCGCACCAATCCCAAGGGCCTGCACGCCGAGCGCTGGCGCCACATCCATGGCTGCGGCCGCTATTTCAACGCACTGCGCGACACGGTGAGCGACTTCTTCGTCACCACCTACAAGGCCGGCGAGCCGCGCCCGGACGTCGAGGGGAGCGGAACATGAGCCGTCTGCGCCCTCTTCTCCCTCTCCCCGCCGGGGAGAGGGCCGGGGTGAGGGGTCTTCCCTTCGCCGCCTTGGGGGGGGCGCCCGCCGGGGGGGGGGGGGGGGCGGGGCCCCCCCTCTTCCCTTCGCCGCCTTCCCCCTCACCCGCCGCTGCGCGGCGACCTCTCCCCGCCGGGGAGAGGTGGACACCGCCCGAGGGTCCGCGACATGACCAACCGCTTCCGCACCGCCTCGGGCGGGCGCATCGATCGCGCCGCGCCGCTGTCCTTCCGCTTCGACGGGCAGACCTTCTCGGGCTTCAAGGGCGACACGCTGGCCTCGGCGCTGATCGCCAATGGCGTGCACCTCATTGGCCGCTCGTTCAAATATCACCGCCCGCGCGGCTTCCTCTCCGCCGGCTCGGACGAGCCGAACGCGCTGGTCAATGTCGCCCGCGACGCCGCCCGCGCCGCGCCGAATTTGCGCGCGACCCAGGTGGAACTGCATGAGGGGCTGAAGGCGCAGAGCCAGAACCGCTGGCCCTCGCTCTCGTTTGACGCCGGCGCGGTCAACGACCTCGCCTCGCCCTTCCTGCCGTCGGGCTTCTACTACAAGACCTTCATGTGGCCGGCCGGCGCCTGGAAGCGCTTCTACGAGCCGAAGATCCGCGCCATGGCCGGCCTCGGCGTGGCCCCTGAGCTGCCGGACCCGGACCGCTACACCCAGAACCACGCCCATTGCGACGTGCTCGTCGTCGGCGCCGGCCCGGCGGGCCTCGCCGCCGCGCTCGCCGCCGCCGAAAGTGGGGCAAAGGTCATCCTGTGCGACGAGCAGGCGGAACTCGGCGGCTCGCTGCTGTCGGAGACCACCGCCACCATCGAGGGCCAGAAGGCCACCGACTGGCTGGCGGCGACGCTGGCGAACCTCGCCGGCCGCGACAACGTCACCCTGCTGCCGCGCACCACCGCCTTCGGCTATTTCCCGCATAACCTCATCGCGCTGGCCGAGCGCGTCACCGATCATCTCGCCACCCCCGGCACGGCGCTGCCGCGCGAGCGGCTGTGGCAGGTGCGGGCCCGGGAAGTGGTGATCGCCGCCGGCGCGCTGGAGCGCCCGCTGGTGTTCCCCGAAAACGACCGGCCCGGCGTGCTGCTGGCCGATTCCGCCCGCACCTACGCCAACCGCTATGGCGCCAAGGTCGGCGAGCGCGCGGTGGTGTTCACCGCCTGCGATGCCGGCTACCGCGCGGCGCTGGACCTCAAGGCCGCCGGCGTCACCATCTCAGCCATCGCCGATCTGCGGGCGGAGGTGTCAGGCGAGCTCCCCGCCCGCGCGCTCGCGGCCGGCATCGACGTGCGCCCCTCCACCGTGCTGGTGGGCACCAAGGGCCGGCTGCGGGTCTCCTCCGCCCAGCTCGCCAAGGTGAAGAATGGCGCGATCGGCCCGACCGAGACCATTGCCTGCGACAGCGTGCTGATATCAGGCGGCTTCACGCCCAGCGTGCACCTGTTCTCGCAGTCGCGCGGCAAGCTCGTCTGGGACGGCGCCGCCGGCGCCTATCTGCCCGGCACCTCGGTGGAGCGCGAGCGCTCGGCCGGCGCCTGCCGGGGCGTCCATGGCCTGCAGCGCGTGCTGGAGGATGGCTATGCCCAGGGCGAGGCGGCCGCCCTCGCCGCCCGCGACCATGCCTCCCCCGCGCGCGGCGCCACGCCGGCCCCGGCCACGCCCTCGCGCGCCTTCGCGGCGAACGCGGAAGATCTCGGCAGCGCCGGCTTCATCGGCGCCACCCCGCACGGGCGCAACCCGGCGCTGGCCAAGGCCTTCGTCGACTGGCAGAACGACGTCACCTCCAAGGATATCCTGCTCGCCACCCGCGAGGGCATGCGCTCCATCGAGCATGTGAAGCGCTACACCACCACGGGCATGGCGACCGACCAGGGCAAGACCTCGAACATGAACACCCTCGGCATCGTGTCCGAGGCGCTTGATACGCCGGTGCCGAAGATCGGCCTCACCACCTTCCGCCCGCCCTTCACCCCCACCACCTTCGGCATCTTCGCCGGGGCGGCGCGCGGCGATGTGTTCGATCCGCTGCGCAAGACCGCGATCCATGACTGGGCCGCCGCGCACGGCGCCGCCTTCGAGGATGTCGGCAACTGGAAGCGCGCGCATTATTTCCCGCGCCCGGGCGAGGGCGGACGCATGGAAGACATGCACGCCGCCGTCGCCCGCGAATGCAAGGCGGTGCGCGCCAGCGTCGGCATGTTCGACGCCTCCACCCTCGGCAAGATCGAGATCGTGGGGCCGGACGCTGCCGAATTCATGAACCGCATGTACACCAATGCCTGGGCCAAGCTGGAGCCCGGCCGGCTGCGCTATGGCGTCATGCTGCGCGAGGACGGTTTCGTGATGGATGACGGCGTCGTCGGCCGCATGGCGGCGGACCGCTTCCACGTCACCACCACCACCGGCGGCGCGCCGCGCGTGCTGGCGCATATGGAGGACTACCTCCAGACCGAATGGCCGGACCTCGATGTGTGGCTCACCTCCACGACAGAGCAATGGTCGGTCATCGCCGTGCAGGGGCCGAAGGCGCGCGAGGTGATCGCCCCGCTCATCGAGGGCATCGACCTCTCCAAGGAAGCCTTCCCGCATATGTCCGTGCGCGAGGGCACCATTCTCGGCGTGCCGACGCGGCTGTTCAGCGTCTCCTTCACCGGCGAGCTCGGCTTCGAGATCAACGTGCCCTCCGCCTATGGTCGCGCGGTGTGGGAGGCGGTGTATGCGGCGGGCGAGCGCTTCGGCATCACCCCCTATGGCACCGAGACCATGCATGTGCTGCGGGCCGAGAAGGGCTACATCATCGTCGGCCAGGAAACGGACGGCACCGCGACGCCTGATGACGCCAATCTCGGCTGGGCGGTCGGCAAGGCCAAGAAGGACTTCGTCGGCAAGCGCTCGCTCGCCCGCGACGCCATGTCGGCGCCGGACCGTCGGCAGCTGGTCGGCCTGAAGACCACCGACCCCAAGGTGGTGCTGGAGGAAGGCGCGCAGATCGTCGCCGATCCTTCCGCCCCGGTGCCAGTGCCGATGCTCGGCTTCGTCACCTCCTCCTATCACAGCGCCGTTCTCGGCCGCTCCATCGCGCTGGCCATGGTCAAGGGCGGGCGCGCCCGCATCGGCCAGAAGCTGATGGTGCCGATGCCGACCCACGCCATCGAGGTCGAGGTGGTCGAGCCGGTGTTCTACGACCCCAAGGGGGAACGCCTCAATGGTTGAGAGCCCGAGCATGACCCTTCCCCCCGCCAGCCCGCTCACGGCGCTCGCCGCCGCGTCGCCCGCCATCCCGTCCGCGCGGCTGACCGCGCTCGGGGACGCTGCCCGGCTGGTGTTCCGCGGCCGCGAGGCGGCGATCGGCCCGGCGGGGGAGGCGTTCGGCGTCGCCCTGCCGCGCGAGGCCTGCCGCTTCAATGCCGGCAATGGCCGCTTCGCCTTCTGGCTCGGCCCGGATGAGTGGCTGCTGCTGGTCCCCGATGCCGAGGCCGCCCCGCTCTTCGCCGCAATCGAGGCCGCCACGGCAGGCCTGCCGCACGCGCTGGTCGATGTCTCGGCCCGCAGCGTCGGCATCGAGGTGGCGGGCGAAAAGGCCGCCTTCGTGCTGAACCAGGGCAACCCGCTGGACCTGTCGCTGGCGGCGTTCCCCGTCGGCATGTGCACCCGCACCGTGTTCCACAAGGCGGAAATCGTGCTGGTGCGCCACGCCCCCGACGTGTTCCACATTGATGTCTGGCGCTCCTTCGCGCCCTATGTCTGGGAACTGCTGGAAGACGCCCGCCGCGAGCTGGCCTGAGCTTTGCCGATCACCACCTAAGTTCGACACAACGCATGCTCATCGTCATCCCGGACGGCCGCAGGCCGATCCGGGATCGCGACCAGACGGAGAGCGATCCCGGCTCTCCGCTCCGCTCCGGCCGTATCGTCCCACCGGGTTAAACAGCCATGATCAGCGCCTTCGAGCTCTTCAAGATCGGCATCGGCCCGTCCTCCTCGCACACGGTGGGGCCGATGCTGGCCGCGTTGCGCTTTGCCGAGAGCCTCATCGCGACCGACCAGCTGGCCCGCACCGCCCGCGTGGAAGTGGTGCTCTATGGCTCGCTCGCCTGGACCGGCAAGGGCCACGGCACCGACAAGGCTGTCATGCTCGGCCTTGCCGGCAACCACCCGCGCAATGTCGACCCCGACCAGGCGGAGGCGCTCATTGCCGGCGTGGCGGAGGATGGCCGCCTGCCGCTCGCCGGCAGCCATGGCATCGGCTTCGACGTCGCCCGCGACATCGTCTTCGACGGCGTCGCGCCCACCCCGCAGCACCCGAACACGCTCGCCTTCCGCGCCTTCGCCGGCGATGGCGGGCTGCTCAATGAGGCGCGCTGGTGTTCCATCGGCGGCGGCTTCGTCGTGCCCGAGCACGAGGTCGGCCAGCCGCCAGCGCCGGACGCCTTCGCCCTGCCCTATCCCTTCCGCAATGCCCGCGAGCTGCTGGCCTATGCCGCGCGCGAAAACCTCTCCATCGCCGAGCTTGTCCTCGCCAATGAGCACGTCCGCCGCCCGCCGGCCGAGGTCGAGGCGCGGCTCGACGGCGTGGTCGAGGCGATGATGGCCTGCATCGATCGCGGCCTTGCCACCTCGGGCGAGCTGCCCGGCGGGCTGCACGTCAAGCGCCGGGCCAAGGCGATCCGCGACGCGCTTCTCGCCCGCAACGCCCCCACCCCGCACGAGATCATGGACTGGGTCAGCCTCTACGCCATCGCGGTGAACGAGGAGAACGCCGCCGGCGGCCGGGTCGTCACCGCCCCCACCAATGGCGCGGCCGGCGTCGTTCCGGCGACGCTGCGCTACTACCGCGACCATTGCCCCGGCGCCAATCGCGAGGGGCTGCACGTCTTCCTGCTCACCGCCACCGCCATCGGCGCGCTGTTCAAGATCAACGCCTCGATCTCAGGCGCCGAGGTCGGCTGTCAGGGCGAGGTCGGGGTGGCCTGCTCGATGGCGGCGGGCGGGCTCGCCGCCGCGCTCGGCGGCTCCCCGGCGCAGGTGGAGAACGCCGCCGAGATCGGCATGGAGCATCACCTCGGCATGACCTGCGACCCGATTGGCGGGCTGGTGCAGGTGCCCTGCATTGAGCGCAACGCCTTTGGCGCCATCAGCGCGGTCAACGCCGCCTCGCTGGCGCTGCATGGCGACGGCACCCACATCGTCTCGCTCGACAAGGTCATCGTCACCATGCGCGAGACCGGCCGCGACATGGCCTCGAAATACAAGGAAACCTCGCTGGGCGGCCTCGCCGTGAACCTGCCGGAATGCTGAACCCATGCGCCGCGACCGGCCATCTGCACTCCCCTTGCTACCTGAGGCGGCAAATTTGCTATGCTACCTGCAGGAGCAGGCCATGAACCAGCAGCGACCCACCTCTCCCGGCATGACCCACACCGCGCACGCGGCGGCGCCGGCGCTGAATGTCGGCTTCATCTTGGCCGACAATTTCACCCTGTCCGCCTTCTCGCTGATGGTCGACCAGTTCCGCCTCGCCGCCGATGATGGCGACCGCTCGCGCCCCATCCTCGCCCGCTGGCAGGTGATGGCCTCGAAGCAGGAGCCGATCCGCGCCAGCTGCGGCATCACCGTGGCGCCCTCCGGCCCGCTCGCCGACCCGGCGAACTTCGCCTACATCATCGTCGTCGGCGGCCTGCTGCAGGGCGGCCAGCAGCTCGACGAGGAGAGCATCGCTTATTTGAAGCGCGCCGCCCGTGCCGGGGTGCCGCTGGTCGGCGTCTGCACCGGCAGCTTCATCCTGGCCCGCGCCGGGCTGATGACCGGGCGGCGCTGCTGCGTCTCCTGGTATCACTATCAGGATTTCATGGAGGAGTTTCCCCACCACACCCCGGTGGCGGACCGGCTCTATGTCATCGATGGCGACCGCATCACCTGCGCCGGCGGCGGCGGCGCGGCCGATCTCGCCACCGCGCTGGTGGAGAAGTTTCTCGGCCGCTCCATCGCCCAGAAGAGCCGCCATGTGCTGCTGCTCGACCGCCAGCGCCCCGGCACCGAATCCCAGCCGCACCCGCCGATCGCCGATCTGGTGGCCGATGACCGCGTGCGCCGGGCGCTCTTGATGATGGAGCAGCATCTCGCCGACCCCTTGCCCATTGCCGACATTGCCCGCCGGCTGCAGCTCTCCACCCGCCAGCTGGAGCGCCTGTTCCAGACCGTGATGGGCCAGCGCCCGGCGGAGTTCTACCGGCGGCTGCGGCTGCGCTATGCCCGCTTCCTGCTCGACACCACCGGCCGCTCGGTGACGGATATCGCGCTGGAGGCCGGCTTTTCCGACTGCGCGCATTTCTCCCGCCAGTTCAAGGCCCAGCACGGCTTCACCCCGTCCGATGCCCGCGCCCGCGCGCCCGTCGCGGTGCAGAGCATGGCGGCGCAGCGTCTGTTCGAGTAGCGACAGTCGTCAAATCCCGGCCTCGGTCGGGCTGGCATTGCCCTTCATCAAAATCGGCCCGGTCGGGCGCCCGGTGGGCGAGCCGCCCGCCGGCTCCAGCGTCACCTCATAGAGCTGCGCGGCGGCGGGGCGCGGCAGGCCCTCGACGCTCAGCTCGACATTGCGCATCGCTTCCAGAATGCCGACCGAGACCGGCCCGCGCTCGCGGTCCCACAGCGTCCACACCTGCAGCGACTTGCCCTCCGGCGCCTTGAGCGCGCTCAGCGCCAGCAGCTCGGTGCGCCCGTCGCGGAAGGCGTTCACCACCGCCGCCGGCTGGTTCTGGTCGGAGAGCAGCACCGCCACCAGCACCGGCGCCTGCGCCGCCTGCCGCGCCAGATGCGCGGTCCCGAAGGCGAGCAGAATGAGCGCGGCCGAGGCCGCCAGAGCGTAGCCGCGCCATAGGCTCAGGCTCTCCCACCACGTCGCCAGCCGGGAGGGCCGCACCGCCCGGCGCGGCGCGGCCGGTGCGGCCGCCACCGGCCCGAGCGCCGCTTCGATGCGCGGCCACAGCGCCGGGTCGGGCGTGACCGGCGCGGCGGTGGCATCCAATTCGGCCAGCCGCGCCCGCCACAGCTCCACCTGCACGGCGAGCCCGGCGTCGCGCGCCAGCCTTTCCTCGCAGCGGCGCATCTCCTCAGGTTCGAGCAGGCCGAGCACATATTCGCTCGCCAGCCGGTCGCGCTCGTCGGCGCTCATGTCATGCACTCCCGCAGGGTGAGCAGGCTGCGGCGTATCCACGCCTTGGCGGTGCCGAGCGGCACGCCGAGCCGTCCCGCCAGCTCGCCATGGGTCAGCCCGCGCATATAGGCGAGCAGGATCGCCCGCCGCCGCGCCGGCTCCAGCCGGTCGAGGCAGCGCTTGAGCGCGCTGGCCTCGGAGAGCGCCATAACCAGCGTCTCGGCATCGGCCTCCTCGCTGGCCGGCTCGATCGCCTCGAAATCGCCGACCAGTTCCATCCGCCCCTCGCCGCGCAGCAGGTTGAGCGCGGTGTTGCGCAGGATGGCGAAGGCCCAGGAGGTCGGCTTGCCGCGCGCCGGGTCGAAGCTTCCGGCCTTTTCCCAGATGCGCAGGAAGGTGTCGTGCACCACCTCGTCGGCGAGATCGCGCCGGCGCAGCATGCGCAGCGCGACGCCGGTCATGCCAGGCGCCAGCCGGTCATAGAGGAGCTGCAACCCGGCGCGCTCGCCGCGCGCGCAGCCGCGCAGCGCCTCGGCAAGCTCGGCATCGGCGGTGCCACAGGCGGATGGCAGGGTCGTCATCGGGCGGCTCCCGCAAAGTAAGGCGTGTTACTCTTACGCCCCGTTCTCGGTTTCGGATGCAACGGGCCAAGATTTTTTCGCGCCTTGCTGCATCCGCCGGCGAGTCCCGCGTGTAGCCGCTCTGTCCCAGCCGACACAGGTTCGGCGCGAAACGGAGTTCGCCACCATGAAAAGCTCGATGATCGCCCTCACCTTCAGCGCGTTCACCTTCACCGGCCTCGCCTTGGCCGGCGGCGCGCAGGCGCAGACTGTCGCCGCCCTGCTCGACGGCAACAGGATCGCCCTCGTCGACGTCAAGGCCGGCAAGGTCGGCACGCCGGTAACGGTCGCCGGCGACGGCAAGCTCGTCGGCATCGATGTGCGCCCGGCCGACGGCCTGCTCTACGGCCTGTTCGCCGACGGCACCGTCGTTACCATCGATCCGATGAGCGGCAAGGCGATGAAGAAGTCGACGCTCGTCACCATGCTGCCGGCCGGCTCGATGGCCACGGTCGACTTCAACCCGGTCGCCGACCGGCTGCGGGTCATCGGCAGCGACGGCACCAATCTTCGCGCCAATGTCGACGACGGCAAGGTGACGAGCGACGGCGTGCTGAACTATGCCGAGGGCGACATGCACAAGGGCAAGGCCTCGAAGATCGTCGCCGGCGCCTATACCAATGCGGTGAAGGGCGCCAAGGAAACCGCGCTCTACGACATCGACGCCACCGCCGGCACGCTGGTCAAGCAGGCCCCGCCCAATGACGGCGTGCTCACTTCCGTCGGCACGCTCGGCGTTGCCGGCGACACCTTCGCCTTCGACATCGTCACGACAGCGGCCGGCGCCAATGAGGGCTGGCTGATGGCCGGCGACACGCTCTATTCGGTCGATCTTGCCACCGGCAAGGCCATGATGGTGGGCAAGATCGCCGGGGTCGAGGGCAAGGTGCACGACATCGCCATCCTGCCGGCGATGTAAACCTTTCCACCTCCTGCGAACCAAAGCGAGGGCGGCGCGGCGACGCGCCGTCCTTTCGGCGTTGCGGGCGCGGCGGCAAATGTCGCGTCCAGCAAATTGCCTGTCGTTTCCAGAGAAGTCGCCCGCGCGCTTCCGTCGAACAATTCCAGACGACAAGCGGGGCCGGGAACCCGCGCGAGGGAGAACAGACGATGCTGGATTCGACCGCCACCCCGCTGAAGACGCTGCTGCGCCGCCGCAAGCCGGGCTACAGCCTGGAGGCGCCGTTCTACACCAGCCCCGAGATCTTCGCGGCGGATATGGACGTGATCTTCGGCCATCACTGGCTCTTCGTCGGCGTCGATCCCGATATTCCCGAGCCGGGCGACGCCATGACGCTGAACATCGGCAAGGCCAGCATCTTCCTGGTGCGCGACGATGATGGCGAGGTCCGCGCCTTCCATAATGTGTGCCGCCACCGCGGCGCGCCGATCGTGCACGACTACAAGACCACGGTCGGCAACCTCGTCTGCCGCTACCATTCCTGGACCTATGGCCTCGACGGCAAGCTGCTCGCCGCCTCGCATATGGGCGAGGATTTCGACGCCTCCTGCCATGGCCTGAAGCCGGTGCATGTGCGCTCGCTGGAAGGGCTGCTGTTCGTGTGCCTGGCCGACGAGCCGCCGGAAGATTTCGAGGTGATGGCGGCGAAGATGGCGCCCTATCTCGCCCCGCATGATCTGAAGAACGCCAAGGTCGCGTTCGAGAAGGACATCATCGAGCCCGGCAACTGGAAGCTCACCATGGAGAACAACCGCGAGTGCTATCACTGCGCGGGCAACCATCCCGAGCTGACCGTGCCGCTCTTCGCCTATGGCTTCGGCTTCGCCCCCGAAGAACTGGACGAGCATGAGCGCAAGGAGGCCGAGGATTACGACAAGCTGCTGAAGGCGAGCCATCGCGAATGGGAAAGCTGCGGCTTTCCCTCCACCCTGATGGAACATCTCGACGACATGGCGACCGGCTTCCGCACCGAGCGCCTGCCGCTGGCCGGCGACGGCGAGAGCCACACCAACGACACCAAGGCCGCGTGCAAGAAGCTGCTCGGCCGCATCAACGACCCCAAGCACGGCGCGCTGCATTTCTGGACCCAGCCGAATTCCTGGCACCACTTCATGTCCGACCATGCGGTGGTGTTCTCGGTGCTGCCGCTGGATGCCGAGCGCTCGCTGCTGCGCACCAAATGGCTGGTGCACAAGGACGCGGTGGAAGGCGTCGACTACACGATCGAGAACCTCACCGGCGTGTGGGACGCCACCAACGACCAGGATTCGGAACTGGTCGGCTATTGCCAGGACGGCGCCCGCAGCCCGGCCTATGAGCCCGGCCCCTACTCGCCGCACACCGAGATGCTCGTGGACAAGTTCTGCAACTGGTACGTCAACCGGATGACCGCGCATCTGGGCCGCTGAGGGCGGCGGGCCGCCTCTTCCCTCTCCCCGTCGGGGAGAGGTGGCCGGCGAAGCCGGTCGGTGAGGGGCGACGGCACGGACGATCGGAAATCCCCTCACCCCGACCCTCTCCCCCATGGGGAGAGGGAGCCTCGCCCGCCCACTGGCGCGAATTGACCCGACGAGATAGCCCCCATGCACGCGCCCACCCCCACCGTCCTGCCCGACCCCGCCGCGCTGCGCCTCACCGGCGCGCTGGCCGAGTGGAACCCGGAAGCCGACGACACCCTCCTGGTCCTCGCCATCCGCGAGGAGACGGCTGATGTGAAGACCTTCGTGCTGGCGCCGAAGGACCCGTGCCTCTTCCACTACCGGCCCGGCCAGTTCCTCACTCTGGAGCTGGAGATCGGCGGCGAGAGCGTCAACCGCTGCTACACCATCGCCTCGGCGCCGACGCGCCCGCACACCCTCGCCATCACGGTCAAGCGCGTGCCGGGCGGGCCGGTGTCGAACCATCTGCACGACCACATCAAGGTCGGCTCCACCCTGCGCGCCGTCGGGCCGATGGGCGAGTTCTCCTGCTTCACGCAAGGAGCCCCCGCGCCGGCGCCGAAATACCTGTTCTTGTCGGGCGGCAGCGGCATCACCCCGCTCATGTCGATGGCCCGCACCTTCCATGATCTGGGCACGCCGCGCGACATCGTCTTCGTCCACGCCGCCCGCTCGCCCGCCGACATCATCTTCCGCGAGGAGCTGGAGCTGATGGCGCGCAACCAGCCGGGCAGCTTCCGCTTCGCCCCGATCTGCGAGGCCGACAGCGTGCGCGCGCCGTGGCACGGCCTGCGCGGCCGGGTCAGCCTCGGCGTGCTCGAACATGTCGCGCCCGACTATGCCGAGCGCGAAATCTTCGTCTGCGGCCCGGCGCCGTTCATGAAAGCGGTGCGCGAGATGCTGAAGGGCGCCGGCTTCGACATGTCGCGCCACCATGAGGAGAGCTTCGACTTCGCCGAGCTGGCCCGGGCCGAGCCTGAACTGGCGGCGGAGGTCGTCTCGGCCGAGCTGCTGCAGGCGGTGCCCGAGGCGCTGGAGGTGCCGGTCGTCACCTACACGATCGAATTCGCCAAGCAGAAGCGCTCGATCGAGTGCCGCTCCGACATGTTCGTGCTGGACGCCGCCCGCCGCGCCGGGGTGCGCCTGCCCTCCTCCTGCTCGAAGGGGCTGTGCGGCACCTGCAAGTCCAAGCTCATCGAGGGCACGGTCGAGATGAAGCATGGCGGCGGCATCCGCCAGCGCGAGATCGACGCCGGCATGGCGCTCTTGTGCTGCTCGAAGCCGACCAGCAATCTCGTCGTGGATCGCTGAGCGGACGCCCCGACAAAGGCGTCATCCCGACAAACGTCACCCCGGAAAAACGTCATCCCGGAAGGGCCGCAGGCCCTGTCCGGGATCGGGTCGCATGCGGGGAGACGATCCCGGCTCACCGCCTCCGGCGGCGGCCGGGATGACGGCCGCCCGAAACCTCAGCGCCAGAGGTCGAGCGCGCCGTTCACCGCCTGCTTCATGCCGTCATAGGCGCGGTTGGTGCCCTCCACCGTCCGGTCGACGATTTCGCTCGCGGTGGGGATCGGCGGCAGGCCGAGAAAGCCCTCCTTGGGCTCCTCCACCCGGGCGATAACAGGCGCCGGCGGCACCACCGGCGAGGCGGCGGCCAGATCGCGCGGCATACCGACCGGCGCGGTGGCCGGCGCGGCGGCCGGCTCCGGCGGCATCGGCTGCGCGCCGACAACCAGCGGCGCGGCCGCGTGCGTCACCATCGGGTCGCGGCTGTCGCAGCGGGCGCCGCACTGGTCGAAGCGCTCGACCCCGGCCGGCAGCGAGGCCACCGTGATATCGCTGGAGAGCGGCGCCTCCGCGCTCGCCGTGCGGGCGGTGGCCGGCTTGGCGGCGGCCTTCTGCGGCGGCTTGTAGACCGCGCCGGGCTCGATGGCGCGGATCATGGTGGGAATGTCGAGCTGGTCGCCCTTGTCGCTCGGCTCCTCGGCGAGATCGATCGGCTGCGCCACCAGCCGGGCCAGCGTCTTCACGCTCTCCTGCGCCTGCTGCGCGCTGGCTTCGTCGGCCTTGCCGCGCGCATAGCCATTGCCCTCGGCGATCATATAGGTGCCGGCGGCGATGACCAGGGCAAAGCCCACCGGCAGCATGACGCGGCCGGGCAGCCAGGACTGGAAGGTGGAGCGCGAATGCATCATCGGCCGCATGGAAGGAATCCCCAATTATCTCGTCGCATTTCTCCCTGTCTTGGCGACGATTTTGCGGCATGATTGGCGCCGGCCGGTGACGAAGCCGAGGTAATCCTGCGCGCCGCGTTCCGAACATCATCCTCAGCAACATTGGGCAAGCTTTCCCCCGGGTGCCTCCGACGTGCGCGACACCGCCTCCCTCACCCGCATCGGCTTCCTCACCCTGCCGAACCATTCGATGATCGCCTGCGCCAACGCGCTGGAGGCGCTGCGCATGGCCAATTACGTCACCGAGGGCGAGCTCTACTCCTGGCGCATCCTGACCCTGGACGGCACGCCCGCCATCGCCAGCAACGGCCTGAGCCTGTCGCCCACCCACGCTTTGGCCGAGGCCGGCCCGCTCGACCTGCTTCTGGTCTGCGGCGGCACGGATGTGCGCCACGCCGCCACCCCGGCCACCGCCGACGCGTTGCGCCGCCTCGCCCGGCGCGGCGTCGCGCTTGGCGCGCTGTGCACCGGCAGCTTCATCCTGGCCGAGGCCGGGCTGCTGGATTTCTACCGCTGCGCCGTCCATTGGGAGAACCTGCCGGCGCTGCGCGAGGAATTCCCCCGCATCGACTTCGTCGAGGAAGCCTTCGCCATCGACCGCGACCGGCTCACCTGCACCGGCGGCGTGGCGCCGCTGGAAATGATGCTCACCTTGATCGAGGCCAAGGGCGGCCGCGCGCTGGCCGACAAGGTGTCGGAGCAGTTCATCGTCGACCGCGCCCCGCGCCGGGCGGAAAAAGTGGTCGCCCGCCCGCGCCCGCTGCTGCCCGACCCGACGCTCGCCCGCGCGGTGCGGCTGATGGAGGCCGCCATCGAGCAGCCGCTCGGCGTCTCCGGCATCGCCAACCGGCTCGGCGTCTCCGCCCGCCAGCTGGAGCGTCTGTTCCAGCGCCATCTCGGCGTCGCCCCGGCGGCCTATCAGCTGCGGCTGCGGCTGGAGCGGGCGCGCGAATTGCTGCGCCTCTCGCCGCTGCCGGTCACCGATGTCGGCCTCGCCTGCGGCTTCCAGTCGGCGGCGCATTTCTCCACCGCCTATGCCCGCCATTTCGGCCGCCCGCCCAGCCGCGAGCGGCGCGAGGCGCTGCCGCCGGCGCCCGTCCGCAGCGGCGGCTGAGCGCACCGCACGCACTTGTCCGCTCTGGCGCCGGCCGGTTCGTGGTATTAATTACACAGGGCAGTTGCCCCCTTGAGCGCGGTCCCCGCCGCGTGCGGTCCTGACTGCGCCGGATGAATGCGCCGATGAACGCGCCCGTGAATGCGCCTGTGAACCCGACCGGCTATCGCAAGCTGGCCGCCCGCTACAGCGACCTGACCTCAGGCATGCTGGCGCCCGAGCGCACGCCGCTCGCCGATGCCTGGCTCGGCCTGCCGATGACCTTCGTCGCCGGCGCCACCAATGCCGGCGGGCTGCTGGCGGTGGGCCAGTACACCTCGCACATGTCCGGCATCATCTCCTCCGCCGCCGACCAGGCGGTGCTGGGCGCGATGGACCTCGTCCTCGCCGCCGCCGGCGCGCTCACCGCCTTCGTCGTCGGCGCCGCCGTCTCGTCGCTGCTGGTGAACTGGGGGCGCCTGCATGTCGCCGGCCGCGAATATTCGCTCCCGCTGACGCTGGAAGCGCTGCTGCTGCTGGCCTTCGCCGCCATCGGCCCGTTCACCCGCACCTCCGGCCTCATGCTCGGCCTCGCCGTGGCGGTGCTGTGCTTCATCATGGGGCTGCAGAACGCCACCGTGACCAAGATGTCGGGCGCCAAGATCCGCACCACCCACATGACCGGCATCGTCACCGATATCGGCATCGAGCTCGGCAAGCTGTTCTATTCCAACCGCCGCCGCCGGCGCGGCGTAGGTGCCCCGCTGGTGCTGGCCGACCGCGATAAGCTGAAGCTGCTCAGCTATTTCCTCGCCGCCTTCTTCTTCGGCGGCGTCGTCGGCGCGGTGGGCTTCAACTATATCGGCTTCGTCTTCGCGGTGCCGCTGGCGCTGCTGGTGCTGGCGCTGGCCGGCCCCTCGGCGCTGCGCATCCTGCTGCGCTGAGCGGCTCGGTCGCAACGCTACCGGCGCGATGGCGCAAATCTTCTGTCCGGCATAGGCGCATGCGACCTATCGTGTCAGGACGGGTTTAGAATGCGTAGGCGAAGGAGCGCGCCGACCATCATGATCGCCAATGCCGAGGCACTTCTCAAACCCTTGACCATCAAGGGGCTCACCATCCGCAACCGGGTGATGTCGACCTCGCACGCGCCGGGCTACGGCAAGGACGGCAAGCCGCAGGAGCGCTACCAGCTCTACCACATGGAAAAGGCCAAGGGCGGCATCGGGCTGACCATGTTCGGCGGCTCGTCCTCGGTGGCGATCGACAGCCCGGCCGCGCCGTGGAACCAGATTTCCGTCACCGATGACAGCGTCATCCCCTATTTCCAGCAATTTGCCGAGCGCGTGCACGCCCACGGCGCCAAGCTGATGATCCAGCTCACCCATATGGGCCGGCGCACCAAATGGGACACCGAGAACTGGCTGCCGACGCTCTCCGCCTCGGTGCGGCGCGAGCCGGCCTCGCGCACCATTCCCCGCGCGATGGACAAGAACGACATCCGCCGGGTGGTGAAGGCCTTCGCCGACGCCGCCCGCCGCTGTAGGGAAGGCGGGCTGGATGGCTGCGAGATTTCCGCCGCTCATGGCCATCTGGTCGACCAGTTCTGGAGCCCCTCGGTCAACCAGCGCACCGATGAATATGGCGGCAGCCTGGAAAACCGCATGCGCTTCGGCCGGGAAGTGCTCACCGCCATGCGCGAGGCCACCGGCGACGACTATGTCATCGGCATGCGCATGTCCGGCGACGAGCTGATCGCCGACGGGCTGAACCATGAGGACTGCCTCGCCATCGCCACGGAATATGCGCGGGCGGGCCTGGTCGACTTCCTCAACGTGGTCGGCGGCCAGGCGCGGGACGAGATGTCCCATGCGCTCTCCCTGCCCAACATGTCCTTCCCCGTCGCGCCCTTCCTCTATCTGCCGAGCGCCATCAAGCGCGAGGTGGACGTCGCCGTGTTCCACGCCCAGCGGGTGACGGATCTGGCCACCGGCGCCCGCGCCGTCGCCGAGGGCCATGTCGACATGATCGCCATGACCCGCGCCCATATCGCCGACCCGCATCTGGTCAAGAAGCTGATGGAAGGCCGCGACGACGATATCCGCCAATGCGTCGGCGCCGGCTACTGTATCGACCGCATCTATGTCGGCGGCGACGCGCTGTGCCTGCAGAACGCGGCGACGGGCCGCGAGGCGACCATGCCGCACGTCATCGCCAAAGCGGAGGTGGCGCGCAAGGTGGTGGTGGTCGGCGCCGGCCCGGCCGGGCTGGAAGCCGCCCGCGTCTGCGCCGAGCGCGGCCACAAGGTCGTGCTGTTCGAGAAGGAGGCCGTCGTCGGCGGCCAGATCAACATCGCCGCCAAGGCCACCTGGCGCGAGGCGCTGTCCGGCATTCCGCGCTGGCTCTACGGACAGGTCTCGAAGAAGGGCGTCGACATCCGCCTCGGCCGCGAGGCGAGCGCGGCGGACATCCAAGCCGAGCAACCCGACGTGGTGATCATGGCGACCGGCGGCGTGCCCACTCTCGGCCACGCCAAGGGGCACGAGCACGCCGTCTCCACCTGGGACATCCTCACCGGCCGGGTCGAGCCCACCGGCTCGGTGCTGCTGTTCGACGAGATCGGCGGCCACAACGCCGCCTCCACCGCCGAGGCGCTGGCGAAAAAGGGCTGCCTGGTCGAGATGGTGACGCATGACGTGCAGATCGCGCAGGAAGTCGGCACCACCAACAAGCCGGTGCATCTGCGCGAGCTGTACAAGCTCGGCGTCGTCATGACCCCCAACACCGAGCTGATCGAGATCTACCCCGAGGGCAACCGCCTCATCGCCGCCCTGCGCAACACCATGACCGAGGCGGAGGAGGAGCGCGTGGTCGACCGCGTCGTGGTCGATTACGGCACGCTGCCCGTCGACGCTGTGTTCGAGGCGCTGCGCGGCGCGTCGGTCAATGAGGGCGAGACCGATCTCGACGCCCTCATCGAAGGCCGCCCGCAGCGCTGGACCGGCCAGCCCGGCTTCGCGCTCTACCGCGTCGGCGACGCCTGGACCGGCCGCAACATCCACGCCGCGCTCTACGATTCGCTCCGGCTCTGCAAGGATCTGTGAGGGCGATCATGAGCACCGTCATCCTGAGGTGCGAGCGGAGCGAGCCTCGAAGGATGGGCCTTCACCCCCGTCATCCCGGCCGGAACCCACAGGGCGTAGAGCCGGGATCGCACGCAGGAGAGGCATCTGTCGGCACGCGATCCCGGCCCGGCCTGCGGCCGTCCGGGATGACGCTTGGTTTCGGCGTTTCGCGCCACCGCCCCCGCGAGGCGCGCCGATGACTGACGCGGCCTTCCTCCTCTCCCTCACCGTCCTCGCCATGGTGGTGCTGGCCGGCGCGCTCGCCCTGCGCCGCGCCCGCCTGTGGCGCGTCGGCCGTGCGGCGAAGGTCGACTGGGTGGCGGGCCTCATCGCCCTGCCGAAGCGCTACCTCGTCGATGTCCACCATGTGGTCGGGCGCGACGCTTACGCTGCGCGCATGCACGCGCTGGCGGCGGGCGGACTGCTCGCCGGCTCCGGCCTCGCGCTGCTCGGCCTCATCCCCGCGCTGGGCGACGCGCGGCTCTATTGGTGGCTGACCGCCCTCGCCTTCGCCGCCGCCTTTGCCGGCGGGGGAATGGTCGGGCGGCGGCGCTACCCCACCAAGCCGGCGCGGCTTTCCGGCGGGCGCTTCCAGATCCTGCCCTTCCTGCTCGCCGCCTATACCGGCGGCGGTTTCCTCGTCGCGCTCGACGCGTCACTCGGTGGCGCGCTGTGGCCGCTCGGCTGGGCCGGCCTCGCCTTCGCGGCGGTGGGCGGGATCGGCCTCGCGCTGCAGATCGACCGCGGCCCGATGCGCCATGCCTTTGCCGGCGCCGCCCATCTCGTTGCCCATCCCCGCCCCGGCCGTTTCAGTGGCGAGCGCACCACCGCGCTGGCCCCGCTTGACCTCGACGCGCCCCGCCTCGGCGTCGCCCTGCCGGAGGAGTTCGCCTTCAATCGGCTGATCGGCTTCGATGCCTGCATCCAGTGCGGGCGCTGCGAAGTGGCCTGCCCGGCCTTCGCCGCCGGCCAGCCGCTGAACCCCAAGCGGCTGATCCAGGACCTCGCCGCCAGCCTGCAGCCCGGCGCCACCACTGCGGCTTACGCCGGCAGCCCCTATCCCAATGCCCGCCCCGTCGCCGGCATTGGCGGGCCGGGCCTGCCGATCGTCGGCGAAGGGGCGATGATCCACCCGGACACGCTGTGGTCCTGCACCACCTGCCGCGCCTGCGTCGAGGAATGCCCGATGATGATCGAGCATGTCGACGCCATCCTCGATCTGCGCCGCTTCCAGACGCTGGAGCTCGGCGCCATGCCGGCACGGGCCGCCGCGCCGCTGATGGAGCTGCGCTATGCCGACGAGCCGGGCGGGCGCCCGCTCGCCTCCCGCACCGATTTCGCCGCTGGGCTGACCCTGCCGCTCATGTCAGCCAAGGGCGAGGCGGAGATCCTGCTCTGGCTCGGCGAGGGCGCCTATGAGCTGCGCTATGGCCGCACGCTGCGCGCGCTCGTCACCCTGCTGCACAAGGCGAAGGTCGATTTCGCCGTGCTCGGCGCGGAGGAGCGCGATTGCGGCGACCTCGCTCGCCGGCTCGGCGACGAGGCCAGCTTCCAGCGCCTCGCAGCCGAGAACATCGCCACCCTGTCGCGCTATCGCTTCAGCCGCATCCTCACCGCAGACCCGCACGCGCTGCACGCTTTGCGCAACGAATACCGCGCCTTCGGCGGCACCTATGAGGTGGTGCACCACACCGCCTTTCTCGACGAGCTGGCGGCCGCCGGCCGGCTCGATTTCGGCACGCTTGACGAGGCGCGCATCACCTATCACGACCCCTGCTATCTCGGCCGCTACAATGGCGAGGTCGACGCCCCGCGCCGCCTGCTCGACCGGCTCGGCATCGCGCGGCTGGAGATGGAGCGTTCCGGCAAGCGCTCCATGTGCTGCGGCGGTGGCGGCGGCGCGCCGGTGTCCGACATTGAGGGCGAGCGCCGCATCCCCGATATCCGCATGAGCCAGGCGGCCGCCACCGGCGCCGGCATCGTCGCGGTGGCCTGCCCGCAATGCTCCGCCATGCTGGAAGGCGTCACCGGCGCGCGCCCGGCGGTGCACGATATCGCCGAGCTGGTGCTGATGGCGGTGGAGAAGGCCGATGCCGCCCCCGCCCGCCCGGTCGAGGTGCCGGCATGAGCCGCCCGCGCAAGGACCCGCGCGCCGCCCGCGCCGCCCATCTTGTCGCCGGCGGCGCCCGCCCGCGCTTCGATCTCGCCGCCACGCCCGCCGCCACCGGCCGCCCGCGCCGCGACCCGCGCGCGGAAGAAAACCTCGCTCTCGTGCCCGGCACGCTGCGCCGCCGGCTGGACCGCGCCCAGCGCGTCGCCATCGTCGCGGCCGCCACGCCCGCCCTCGCCGCGCCGGAGGACGCCGCCCCGCGCCTGCGGGTGATCGCCGAGCCGGCCTTTCTCGTCGCCCTGGTGCCGGATGCGCCGGGCGGGCGGCTCTCCGCCCATGACCGCCAGCTGTTCGGCGCCGCGCGCCTGCTGGCGGATGCCGGCGGCGGGGCGGTGCTCGCCCTTGTCGAGCAGCCGGGCGAGGAGCTCGGCGCGGCCGGCGCCGACCGCGTGCTCGCCCTGCCCGTGTCCGGCTACGACCCGGAGGCGAAGGCGCTGGCGCTCAACGCCGCGCTCGCCGCGCTCGATCTGCGCCATGTGCTGTTTCCGGAAACCGCCGATGGCGGCGATCTCGCCCGCCGGCTGGCGGCGCTGTCGGGCGAGGCCTTCTTCGCCGGCGCCGAGAGCCTCTCGCCAAAGGCCGTCACCCGCGCCGCCCGTGGCCGCCGGGTGGAGCAGCGCCGCGCCCCGCCGCGCCTGATCAGCCTCGCCGTGGACGCCGTCGCCCCGCATGCGGGGACGCTGCACGAGGGCCTGCCGGTCGCCCTCGCCTTCCCGCAGCCGACCGGCGGCGCCATTGTCTCGGCAGAATTCATCCCCGCCGACCCGGCCAAGGTGTCGCTGGCGGAGGCTGATTTCGTCGTCTCCGCCGGCAATGGCGTGAGCGATCTTGAAGCCTTCCGCACGCTGGCGGCGGCGCTGCGCGCCACGCCCGGCGCCAGCCGCATGCTGTGCGATGCCGGGCTGATGCCGCGCGCCGCCCAGGTCGGCGCCTCCGGCACGGTGCTGGACGCGCGGGTCTATCTTGCCCTCGGCATTGCCGGCGCGCCGCAGCATCTGCAGGGCGTGGCGAAATGCGAGCACGTCATCGCCGTCAACACCGACCTGCACGCCGCGATGATCGAGCGCGCCGGCCTCGCCATCGTGGCGGACGCGCAGAAGGTGATGCCGGCGCTGCTGGCGCTGCTGCAAGAGGAGCGCGCATCATGAGGATCGCGGTGCTGCTCTCCGCCGGCCGGCATAGCGTGTCCGGCCGCCCCGCCCCGGTGCCGGTGGAACTGCAGGCGCTGCGGCTCGCCGTCGATCTCGCCAACCAATGCGGCGGGCAAACGGGCTGCAACGTCACCGGCCTGCATGCCGGGCCGGACCTCGGCCCGCTCACCGATACGCTCGGCCATGGCCTCGCCCATCTCGTCCATCTGCGCAGTGAGGCCGAGGCCGACCCCGCCCCCGCCCTCACCGCCGCCCTGGCGGCGGGCGGCTATGACCTCATCCTCGCCGGCCGCGCCGGACAGGGCGGCGAAGATGCCGGCCTGCTGCCCTACACGCTGGCGCGCGGGCTGGCTTGGCCGATCCTCGCCGATGCCGCCGGGCTGGCGCCGGGCGACGCGCCGGGCACGCTCGCCATCGAGCAGGCGCTGGCGCGCGGCGCCCGGCGGCGGCTGGTGGTGAGGCTGCCGGCGCTCGTCACCGTCCACCCCGCCGCCCCCGCGCCGCTGCCCTTCGCCTTTGCCGGCCTGCGGCGCGGGCGGGTGGAGATTTCCGAGACCCCGCCCGCTCCCACCCCCGCGCCTGAGGTCGAGGAACGCGCCTATCGCCCGCGCCCCAAGCTCATCGCCAAGGCGGCGGCCGGGGCGTCGGCGCTGGAGCGGCTGCGCGCCGCCACCGAGGCCGCCAGCGGCGGCGGCCGGCTGCTGGTCGACCCGGCGCCTGATGAGGCGGCGCGAGAGATTCTGGCGCATCTGCGCGCGCTCGGCCTGCCCGCCCGCTAAGGCCGGCGGCCGTCAGCTACCTGTCAGGGTGACAGCGGCACATTTTGCCGGTCACGGCCGCGCGTTTCCCCATGCATTTGCCACGAAGAGACGCTAACAAACGACCGCTTCCCGGGGGGCCGGCGACGCATGCGCGACAGGGGGAATCGATCATGAGAAAGCCACGCACACCCACGGCCACGCCCGCTTCTGCCGTAACGGCACCCGCGCGCCCGGCGGGCCGGGCCGGCTGAGCCGCGCCAGCTTCATGCGGCCGTCACAACCCGCGTGCTTCCTCCCCTGATCCGAGAAGACAGACAGACCGAAAATGGCCGATCCGAACGATTTTCCGCGCGACAGGGCCTCCATCTTCGCGCGCGCGCCGCTGTCGATGGCGATTCTCGGCACGGCGCTGGTCTCGGCCGTCTTCTATCTCGTCCCGCAGATCGATCTCGCCTTCCTCGGCCTGTTCTACGCGCCGGGGAAGGGCTTTCCCGCTGCCCAGATTCCGCTGCTGCAGGATTTCCGCACCTTCGCCTCCAACGTGTCGCTGTTTCTGCCGCTGCTGGTGCTGGTGTGCCTGGTCCTCAAGCTGTCCTTCCCGGCGAAGACGAGCCTGCTGCCGCCGCGGATGGCGCTTTTCTTCATTCCGCTGTTCCTGCTCGGGCCCGGCCTTTTGGTGAACGGCATCCTCAAGCCCTATTGGGGCCGGCCGCGGCCGATGAACGTCACCGACTTCGGCGGCCCCTGGCCGTTCGGGAACCCGTGGGTGATCGGCCCCTCGGGGCTCGGCAACCATTCCTTCTCCTCCGGCGAGGCCGCGTTCACCGCCTGCCTGCTGCCCCTCATCCTGTTCCTGCCGCGCGAATGGCGCGGGCCGGTCGGGGCGCTGATCGGGCTGTTCGTGGCGGCGGTGGGGCTCAACCGCATCGCCTTTGGCGGGCATTTCCTGTCCGATGTCGTCATCTCGATCGGGCTGATGCTGATCCTGGCCGCAGTGCTGCATCACCTCATCTTCGTGCGCTACCGCGAGGCCCTGTCCGATGCGGCGCTGGAGCAGAAGCTGACCGCGCTCGGCTATCGCTGGGCCGAGGACCGCGCCGCGCTGCGCGGGTGGATAGGGCGGCAGGCGGGCAACGCCTACCGCGCCGCCCGCTCCCTGCGCCGGGCCGAGCGGTCGGTCCATCCGGGAGGCGCCGCCCGCGCCGCCGCCATGGACGCGCCGATCGGCAGTGTCGGTGCGCCGAACGGGCGCAACCCGTCCTGACCGGCCTCTAGCGCTGCGCGCTCTGCCAGTTCGCCGCGACATGGACCGGCGCGTTGGAGGGCGCCAGCAGCGGCCGGCCGAGAATATGGTCCGCCGCCTTCTCCGCCATCATGATGGTCGGCGCGTTCAGATTGGCGTTGGTGATCGAGGGCATGGCGGAGGAATCCACCACCCGCAGCCCCTCCACCCCGATCACCCGCATTTGCGGGTCGAGCACGGCCAAGGGATCGCTCGTCGCCCCCATCCGGCAGGTGCAGGAGGGGTGATAGGCGCTCTCCACCTTCTCGCTCACAAAGGCGTCGATCGCCTCGTCGCTCACCACCTCCGCTCCCGGCTGGATTTCCCGCCCGCGATAGGGCGCGAACGCGTCCTGCGCGAAGATTTCGCGGGTGAGCCGCACGGCGGCGCGGAACTCGGTCCGGTCGTCGGGATGGGTGAGGTAGTTGAACCGGATGCGCGGCGCCGCCAGCGGATCGGCCGAGGCGAGCCGCACCCAGCCCCGGCTCTTCGAGCGCATCGGCCCGACATGGGCCTGGTAGCCATGTTCGCTCGCCAGCCCCTGCCCGTCATAGGTCACGGCCAGCGGCAGGAAATGATACTGGATATCGGGCGAGGCGATGCCGGGGCGGGAGCGGATGAAGCCGCAGGCCTCGAAATGGTTGGTGGCGCCGAGCCCGTCCTTCTTGAGCAGCCAGCGCGCGCCGATCAGCCCGCGCGGAATCAGCCCCATCTTGGAATAGAGCGTGATCGGCTGGGTGCAGGCCTGCTGGAAATAGACTTCCAGATGGTCCTGCAGATTCTCTCCCACCCCCGGCCGGTGCGCCACCATCTCGATGCCCAGCGGCAGCAGCTCATCGGCGCTGCCGATGCCGGAGAGCTTGAGCAGCTGCGGCGAATTGATCGAGCCGCCGGACAGGATCACCTCGCGCGCCGCCCGCACCTCGTGCCTCTGCCCCCCGCGCGACCAGCGCACGCCGACGGCGCGGCGCCCCTCGAACAGGATGCGCTCCACCCGGGCATGGGTCTCGACCTTCAGATTGGCGCGCTTCATCGCCGGCCGGAGATAGGCATTGGCCGCCGACCAGCGCACGCCGTCCTTGACGGTCATGTCCATGCGGCCGAAGCCTTCCTGTTGGAAGCCGTTCACATCCTCGCTGGCGGGATAGCCGGCCTGCTGCGCCGCCGTGACGAAGGCCTCGTACAGCGGGTTTTCCAGCGTGCCATAGCGGGTGGCGAGCGGCCCGTCAGTGCCGCGATATTCATCCCCGCCCTCGCGGCGGCTTTCCGCCTTGCGGAAATAGGGCAGCACATCGGCATAGGACCAGCCCTGCGCCCCCTCGTCCTGCCAGCGGTCGAAATCCGCCGGCGCGCCGCGCATATAGACGAGGCCGTTGATCGAGGAGGAGCCGCCCAGCACCTTGCCGCGCGGGCAGTGCATGCGCCGCCCGCCAAGGCCCGGCTCGGGCTCGGTCTCATACATCCAGTTGTACTTCTTCATGTTCATCGGGATGGAGAGCGCGCTCGGCATCTGGATGAACACGGAACGGTCGGAGCCGCCATATTCCAGCACGAGAACGCGGTTGCTCCCGTCGGCGCTCAGCCGGTCGGCCAGCACGCAGCCGGCCGAGCCGGCGCCGATGATGATGAAGTCATAGAGATCGTGGGCGCCGCTCTGCATCAGTAGGGCGCCTCGACGCGGCCGAGATTGACGTAGACGCTTTTGAGCTGGGTGTAGTGCTCGATCGCCGCCTTGCCGTTCTCGCGCCCGAGGCCGGACTGCTTGGCGCCGCCAAAGGGCAGCTCGATCGGCGTGATGTTGTAGGCGTTGATCCAGCAGGTGCCGGCCTGCAATTGCGCGATCACCCGGTGGCCGCGCGCCAGATCCCGGGTGAACACGCCGGCGGCGAGGCCGAACTCGGTGTCGTTGGCCCGCGCGATCACCTCGTCCTCCTCGGTGAAGGACAGCACCGCCATGACAGGCCCGAAAATCTCCTCGCGCACGATGCTCATCGCCTCATCGCAGCCGTCGAACACGGTGGGGGCGACGAAGCAGCCCTTGGCCAGCGCCCCTGTGGTGACGCGATGGCCGCCGGCCAGCAGCTTGGCGCCCTCGGCCTTGCCCTTTTCGATATAGCCGAGCACCTTTTCCATGTGCGCGGGCGAGATCAGCGCGCCGATTTGGGTGGCCGGATCGAGCGGGTCGCCGACCACCATTTTCGCCATCCGCGCGGTGAGCTTTTCGAGAAAGGCGGCGCGCACGCTCGTGTGCACGAAGACGCGGGTGCCGTTGGAGCAGACCTCGCCGGCGGAGTAGAAATTGGCCAGCATCGCGCCGGATACCGCATCGTCGAGATCGGCATCCTCGAACACGATCAGCGGCGATTTCCCGCCGAGTTCCAGCGTCACATATTTCAGCGAGCCGGCGGCATCCACCATCACCTTCTTCCCCGTCCCGACCTCGCCAGTGAGCGACACCTTGGCGATGGCGGGGTGGCGGGTGAGCAGGCGGCCGGTGTCGGCAAAGCCCTGCACGACGCTGAACACGCCTTCCGGCACGCCGGCCTCGGCGTAGATTTCGGCGAGCTTCAGCGCGGTGAGCGGGGTCAGTTCCGCCGGCTTGAAGATCATCGCATTACCGCAGGCGAGCGCCGGGGCGGATTTCCAGCAGGCGATCTGCAGCGGATAGTTCCAGGCGCCGATGCCGGCGACGATGCCGAGCGGCTCGCGGCGGGTATAGCCGAAGGCGCTGGGCCCGAGATCCACATGCTCGCCCGAGAGGCCGGCGGCGAGCCCGGCATAATATTCCAGGCAGTCCGCACCCGAGAGCACGTCGACCACGCTGGTTTCCTGGATCGGCTTGCCGGTGTCGAGCGTCTCCAGCTGCGCCAGTTCGTCATTGCGGGCGCGCAGCAGGGCGACCGCCCGCATGAGGACGCGCCCGCGCTCGGCCCCGGTCATCGCGCCCCAGATCTTCTGGCCCTTGCGCGCGGCGGCGACCGCCGCCTCGACCTCGGCCTCGCCGGCGATCTCGATCTCCGCCAGCACTTCGCCGGTGGCGGGGTTCGAGGTGGTGAAGGTGGCGCCGCCATGCGGGCGGTAATGCCCGCCAATATGGTTGGCGTGCAGCGGGGGACGGCTGGTCATGGTCGCGGGTCCGTTGGTGGAGGGCGCCGGCGCGGCGGCGGCGATCTGGGCATCGACGAAAAGCGAGGCGACCTGCCTTGCGCTGACCGAATCGGTTTCGCCGGCGGCCGAGAGCGAGGAGCGCAGCCACAGCCCGTCGATGATGGCGGCGATGGTGATGGCGATGCGGGCGACGTCGGCGGACGCGACCAGCCCGCGCAGATCATGGCGCAGATTGGCCAGCATCCGCGCCTGATAGATGCGCTGCACCCGGCGCAGCCGTTCGGAGTGCAGCACCTGCCCCCAGAAGGCGAGCCAGACGCTGGAGGTGCGCTGGTCGAACTCCTCCGGTGCCAGATTGGCGTCGATCAGCGCCTGCACCCGGGCGCGCGGCGTCGAGGCCTCGCGCAGCCGCTGTGCCGAGGCACGGTAGAGCCGCAGCGAGAGGTGGCGCAGCGTCGCCTCCAGCAGCCCGTCCTTGTCGCCGAAATAATGCGCCACCAGCCCGGGCGAGACGCCGGCCCGGCGGGCGATCTGCGCCAGGGTGGAGGCGTTGAAGCCGATCTCGGCCAGCGACTCGATGGTGGCGTCGATCAGCTGGCGGCGGCGCACATCCTCCGGCGCGCGCCGGCGTGTGTCGTCCGCACGCGCCTGACCGGCCTGATCGTCCACCTCATCGAACCGCGCCTGAGGCTTCTGCGCCTGCGCATTCGCCCGGGCCACCGGCACCTCCTGATCGACGCGAAGGGGGCTATTGAATGCTCGTACAATACATGGATCAAACCGGCCGGCAATCCCCGCCATCCCGCCCGCCGGCGTGGCGCGGCGCGGTGTCGGATTGCTTCTGCCGGCGCGGCGCAATTTGGCAAACAGCCTCGAAAAGCGTCGTAAATTCGTCATTTCTGGGCAAAGATTGCGCGTGACAAATGGTCCGATCGCGTTTTGAATAGCTGTTCAAAAGAAGCCTCCAGAGGCCGCATCCGGGCGGAGCGGGCCGGGCCCTTAAGGGTACCCAGACACCCCGCCGTCCCCGACTTGTCGATTCCGGCCGTACCGGGCTTGGCGTCAGGCCATGCCGGTTCCATGATCCTGCCAGGATGCCAACGGGAACAACAACGATGCGTAAAATCGCCTTCCTCGCCGCCCTGGGCCTCGCCCTGGCCGCCACCCCCCTCCCCCGCGACGCGGCCCACGCCGCCGAGCCGGCGGCCTGCAAGACGGTCCGCTTCGCCGATGTCGGCTGGACCGACATCACCGCCACCACCGCCCTCACCTCCGCGATCCTGGAAGCCCTCGGCTACACCCCGAAGACGCAGGTTCTGTCGGTGCCGGTGACGTATAAGTCGATGCAGACCAAGGATATCGACGTCTTCCTCGGCAATTGGATGCCGACCATGGAAGCGGACCTTAAGCCCTATCGCGAGGACAAGAGCGTCGAGGTCATCGGCGTCAACCTCGAGGGCGCCAAGTACACGCTGGCGGTGCCGACCTATCTCTATGACGAGGGCCTGAAGTCCTTCGCCGACATCGCCAAGTTCAAGGACAAGCTCGGCGGCAAGATCTACGGCATCGAGCCGGGCAATGACGGCAACCGCCTGATCCTCGACATGATCAAGGACGACAAATACGGCCTGAAGGGCTTCGATCTCGTCGAATCCAGCGAGCAGGGCATGCTGGCCCAGGTCGAGCGCGCCTCGCGCCGCAAGGAAGCCATCGTCTTCCTCGGCTGGGAGCCGCACCCGATGAACGCCAAGTACCAGATGAGCTATCTCTCGGGCGGCGATGACGTTTTCGGCCCGAACTATGGCGGCGCCACCATCTACACCAACGCCCGCGCCGGCTATACCAGCGAATGCCCGAATGTCGGCACGCTGATCAAGAACCTCAAATTCACCCTCGCCACCGAGAATGTGGTGATGGGCTACATCCTGCTCGACGCCATGGAGCCGGCCAAGGCGGCTGACAAGTGGCTGAAGGCCAACCCGACCGTGTGGGAACCCTGGCTCGCCGGCGTCACCACCATCGACGGCAAGCCGGCCGTGCCGGCCGTGAAGGCCGCGCTCAAGCTCTGAGTCCTGTGCGGCCCTCGCCATGGGCGGCCGCTCTCTCTGACCGCCTTCGAGGCGCGCACAGCGTGTCCCTCGGGATGATTTGGTCCGTGATGGCCGGCATCCCGAGGCGCCCGGCGCAGCCGGGTCTCGAAGCATGGTGACGCCACGCGCCCCTGACCCGCAGGCGGCGTCCGCCCTCACTCACCCCGCCGAGGAGCGCCGATGTATGACTGGCTGACCGAGCACAAGATCCCACTGGGACTCTGGCTCCGCGACTTCGTCGACCTGCTTACCACGCATGGTCAGGGCTTCTTCGACTTCGTCTCGCTGGTGCTGGGGGCGCTGATCGGCGGCTTCACCGACGCGCTGCTCTGGGTGCCGCCGCTGCTCCTCATCGCCCTGTTCGGCCTCGCCGCCTGGCTGGTGCACCGCTCCATCGGGCTGGTGGTGTTCATCGTCGGCGCGCTGCTGCTCGTGACCAATCTCGGCTACTGGTCGGCGACGATGGAGACGCTCTCACTGGTCATCTGCGCCACGCTGGTCTGCGTCGTCGTCGGCGTGCCGATCGGCATCGCCGCCGCGCACCGGCCCTGGCTCTACACCGCCATCCGGCCGATCCTCGACCTGATGCAGACGATCCCCACCTTCGTCTATCTGATCCCCACCCTGGTGCTGTTCGGCCTCGGCGCGGTGCCCGGGCTGATCTCCACCGTCATCTTCTCGATTCCCGCGCCGATCCGCCTCACGCATCTGGGCATCTCCTCGGTGCCGCCGGCGCTCTATGAAGCCGGCAAGGCCTTTGGCGCCACCAAGACGCAGCTGCTGTTCAAGGTGGAGCTGCCCTATGCGCTGCCCACCATCATGGCCGGCATCACCCAATGCATCATGCTGAGCCTGTCCATGGTGGTCATCGCCGCCCTCGTCGGCGCCGACGGCCTCGGCAAGCCGGTGGTGCGGGCGCTCAATTCGGTGAACATCGCCATGGGCTTCGAGGCGGGCCTCGCCATCGTCGTCCTCGCCATCGTGCTCGACCGCGTCTGCAAGCGGCCCGAGCGGCGCTCGCGAAAGGGTTGAGCCATGCCCGCCGTTGAATTCCGCAACATCGACATCGTCTTCGGTGCCGACCAGAAGAACGCCTTGAGGCTCATCGACGAGGGCCGCTCGCGCGACGAGATCCTCGCCGCCACCGGCGCGGTGCTCGGCGCGGCGGGGGTGAGCCTTGCCATCGAGCGCGGCGAGATCTGCGTGCTGATGGGCCTCTCCGGCTCCGGCAAGTCCACCATTCTGCGCGCAATCAACCGGCTGAACGAGGTGGCCCGCGGCGAGGTGCTGGTCGAGCACAAGGGCACCGCCATCGACGTTGCCCGCTGCGACGAGAACACGCTGCGCGACATCCGCATGCACACCGTCTCCATGGTGTTCCAGCAGTTCGGCCTGCTGCCCTGGCGCACGGTGCGCGACAATGTCGGCTTCGGGCTGGAGCTGCGCGGCGGCATGAGCGCGGCCGAGCGCAACCGCATCGTCGACGAGAAGCTGGCCATGGTCGGCCTCACCAACTGGTCGGAGAAATACACCAACGAGCTCTCCGGCGGCATGCAGCAGCGCGTCGGCCTCGCCCGCGCCTTCGCCACCGATGCCGACATCCTGCTAATGGACGAGCCGTTCTCGGCCCTCGACCCGCTGATCCGCGACAAGCTGCAGGACGAGCTGCTCGACCTGCAGCGGCGCATCCAGAAGACCATCGTCTTCGTCAGCCACGATCTCGACGAGGCGCTGAAGCTCGGCAACAAGATCGCAATCATGGAAGGCGGGCGCATCGTCCAGGCGGGCACGGCCGAGGACATCTTGCTGCGCCCGGCCACCGCCTATGTCGCCGAGTTCGTCAAGCACATGAACCCGCTCAACGTGCTGCGCGGCACGGCGGTGATGCGCCCGGCCGCCAGCCTCGCCCGCCAGGGCGACGAGGTGGTGCTCGACAGGGACGGACGGGTGAAGGTGAAGATGGACGCCGAAGGGCGGCCGGTCTCGCTCGATCTCGACGGCCGCCAGGGCGTCCTCGCCGCCGCCGATGGCGAGGCCGGCCTGATCGACGACAAGCTGGCGCATGATGCCGACTGCATCGTCGCCCCGGTCGACCTGAAGCTGAAGGCGGCAATCGAGCTCAAGCGCCACACCGACCTGCCGATCCTGCTGGTCGACAGCCTCGGCCGCCTCGCCGGCCTGTGCGACGATGACGAGATCTATCGCGGCCTGCTCAGAAGGCTGGACGGTTAAAGGTCGACACATGGGCGGAGGGTCAGGAGACCACCCCGCCCCGCGTCATACCGGAACGGCCAAAGGCCGTATCCGGGATCAATTGCCAGATCGGAGACGGGGGGACGATCCCGGATATGGCCTGACGGTCATTCCCGGATGACCAGAGGAGTGGCCGCAAGCCCTTACGCCGCCGCCAGGCCGACCGCTTCCACCACGTCGTTGACCACGGCCTCGACGAGGTCGCGATTGTCGCCTTCGGCCATCACCCGGATCACCGGCTCGGTGCCGGAGGGGCGGATCAGCAGGCGGCCATGGCTGTTGAGCTTGAGTTCAGCGGCGGCGATCGCCTTGAGCACGCCGTCATTCTCCAGCGGCCGGCCGCTCTTGTAGCGCACATTGCGCAGGATCTGCGGCAGCGGCTCGAAGCGGTGGCACACCTCGGAAACCGGCCGCTGCCGGCGCTGCACCATGGCGAGCACCTGCAGCGCCGCGACCAGACCATCCCCGGTGGTCGAATAATCCGACAGGATGATGTGGCCGGACTGCTCGCCGCCGACATTGAAGCCATGGGTGCGCATGTGCTCCAGCACATAGCGGTCGCCCACCGGCGTGCGGGCGAGTGTCAGCCCCAGATCGGCCAGATGGCGCTCCAGGCCGAGATTGGACATGACGGTGGCGACGATGCCGTTGCGCGACAGCCGCCCATCCTCGTGGAAGCTCTCGGCCACCACGGCCATCAGCTGGTCGCCATCCACCAGCCGGCCCTTCTCGTCGACAATCAGCACCCGGTCGGCGTCGCCGTCGAGGGCGATGCCGATATCGGCGCGCACTTCCCGCACCTTGGCGGCCAGCGCCTCGGGCGCGGTGGAACCGACATCGCGGTTGATGTTGAAGCCGTCCGGCTGGTCGCCAATGGTGATGACCTCGCAGCCGAGCTCCCACAGTGCTTCCGGGGCGACGCGATAGGCGGCGCCATTGGCGCAGTCGACCACCACCCGCAGGCCGTCAAAGGACTGGTTGCGCGGCAAAGTGCGCTTGGCGAATTCGATATAGCGCGCATGCACGCTCTCAATACGCTTGGCGCGGCCCATATCGGCGGGCTGGGCGAGCATGCTGCCCATGTCGCCGCGGATCAGCGCCTCGATCCGGGTTTCCAGCTCGTCGGAGAGCTTGTAGCCGTCGGGTCCGAACAGCTTGATGCCGTTATCGTCATAAGGGTTGTGCGAGGCGGAGATCATGACGCCGAGATCGGCGCGCATGGAATGGGTCAGCATCGCCACCGCCGGCGTCGGCATCGGGCCGAGCAGCAGCACGTCCATGCCCACGGCGGTGAAGCCGGCGACCAGCGCGTTCTCGATCATGTAGCCGGACAGCCGGGTATCCTTGCCGATGACAACGCGGTGACGGTGATCGCCCCGCTGGAACACCAGCCCGGCGGCCATGCCGACCCGCAGCGCGAGTTCCGGCGTGATGATGCCATTGGCCCGGCCGCGAATCCCGTCGGTGCCAAATAAAGTGCGTGCCATGCCCTGCCTCATGCGAATCGACGCCGTCCCGGCGCGCCAGCGGCGCGTCGACACTCACTCTTCTCTATCATCGAGCCTACAGGCAAGGGTTTCACAAAGTGTAAGCGTTCGTTGCGGCGGCGCCCGGCCGGAAAAGACGCTTTTCGATGCCGGCGCGATCAGGATCACGCGATCTTATCTCGCGGGATGCTTCGCCCGTCTGCGGTGCAGCGAGGCTGGAGACACATGAAAAAGGGAAGATCTGCTTGCGCAGATCTTCCCCTCCATTCAGCCCAAGAAACCGATCACGCCTGCGGCTGCGGCTCCATGCCGGCATCCGGGCGCGGCGGGCGGTTCTTGCCGGCGCTCGGCACCACCGAACCGCGCGTATTGGCGGGTTCGATCGTGGTGTCGCGCACGGGCGCATTACCGTCGAGCAGGCCGATGATCTCGTCGCCGGACAGCGTCTCATATTCGAGCAGGCCGCGGGCCAGGATTTCCAGCCCGTCCTTGCTCTCGGTCAGGATCCGCTTGGCCTCGGCATAGCCTTCGTCAACCAGGCGACGCACTTCGCTGTCGATGGTCTGCGCCGTGGCTTCGGAAACGTTCTGCTGGCGCTGCATCGACATGCCGAGGAACACCTCGTCATTGTTCTCGCCATAGGCGACGTTGCCCAGCTTGTCCGAGAAGCCCCAGCGCGTCACCATCATGCGGGCGAGGCGGGTGGCCTGCTCGATGTCGGAGGCGGCGCCTGACGTCACCTTCTCGGGACCGAAGATCAGTTCCTCGGCGACACGGCCGCCCATCATGATGGCGAGACGCGAGGTCATCTGCTCATAGGACATAGAGAGCTTGTCGCGCTCCGGCAGCTGCATCACCATGCCGAGCGCACGCCCGCGCGGGATGATCGTCGCCTTGTGCACCGGATCGGTCGCCGGGACCTTGAGCGCGACGATGGCATGGCCGCCCTCGTGATAGGCGGTCAGCATCTTCTCGTCCTCGGTCATGACGAGCGAGCGGCGCTCCGCACCCATCATCACCTTGTCCTTGGCATCCTCGAAGTCGCTCATCGTCACCATGCGCTTGTTACGGCGCGCGGCCATGAGGGCAGCCTCGTTGCAGAGGTTGGCGAGATCGGCGCCGGAGAAGCCGGGCGTGCCACGGGCGATCACCTTGAGGTTCACGTCCGGAGCGACCGGGATCTTGCGGGCATGGACCTTGAGGATCTGCTCGCGGCCGACCACGTCCGGGTTCGGCACCACGACCTGGCGGTCGAAGCGGCCGGGACGCAGCAGGGCGGGGTCGAGCACGTCCGGGCGGTTGGTCGCGGCGATGAGGATGATGCCCTCATTGGCCTCGAAGCCGTCCATCTCGACCAGCAGCTGGTTCAGCGTCTGCTCGCGCTCGTCATTGCCGCCGCCGAGGCCGGCGCCACGGTGGCGGCCGACCGCGTCGATTTCGTCGATGAAGATGATGCAGGGTGCGTTCTTCTTCGCCTGCTCGAACATGTCGCGCACGCGGCTGGCGCCGACGCCGACGAACATCTCGACGAAGTCGGAACCGGAAATAGTGAAGAACGGCACGTTCGCCTCACCGGCGATGGCGCGGGCGAGCAGCGTCTTGCCGGTGCCGGGCGGGCCGACCAGCAGCACGCCGCGCGGGATGCGCCCGCCGAGCCGCTGGAACTTCTGCGGATCGCGCAGGAAGTCGACGATCTCGGTGAGGTCGCTCTTGGCCTCGTCGATGCCGGCCACGTCCTCGAAGGTCACGCGGCCATGCGCCTCGGTCAGCAGCTTGGCGCGGCTCTTGCCGAAGCCCATCGCCTTGCCACCGGCACCGCCCTGCATCTGGCGCGACAGGAAGATCCAGACGCCGATCAGCGCGATGAAGGGGAGCCAGGAGATCAGCAGGCTGACGAACCACGGCACATTGTCGGTCAGCGGCTTGGCGGTGATCGACACACCCTTGCCGTAGAGGCGCTGGATCAGCGAGGGATCATTGGGCGAATAGGTCTGGAAGGTGCGCCCGTCGGTGAAGGTGCCGGTAATCTCCGGACCCTGGATCACCACGTCGCGCACGCGGCCCTGATCGACCTCGTTGAGCAGCTGCGAGAAGCTGACATCGTTCGTCGCCTGACGCTGCGCCGGATTCTGGAACAGCGAAAACAGCGCCAGAAGCAGAAGAACGATGATCACCCAGAGGGCGAAATTCCGAATATTGGCGTTCATCATGTCCCTTTCGGCGTCGGATTCGACCGACGCGCGGGCACCGCCGGCGCTGGCGGCCCTCCCTTGTCGCTCCGTAATTTAGGTGGCGCAGGGGTGATTGCCAAGATGTCGGGAGCAAGGCACCTGCGACCTTCCGCGCAAATCCGCGTCACCGGGTGGAACCGGAGGGCCGCCGCGCCGGGGCGGGAGCCAGCGCGACCCTCCGCCGGTTCGCCCGCACCACCGCCCCGGCAAGGGTGCGCGCGCCCTGTTCTTCTGGCCCGAGCCCGGCGATCCAGGCCAGCAGCGCCTCCAGCTTGCCGAGTTCCACCGGCCCCGTACCCACCGCCGCGACCGCCCGCCCGAGCAGGCGCAGGGCGATCTCCTCGGGAAGGGCGGCAAGCTCGGGGCGGGAAAAGGCCAGCGCGGGCTCCCCCTCGCGCCGGGTCGGCCAGAGGGCGGCAGCGGCGGCGTCCGTCGCCGCCTCCAGCGCCGCCTCGGCCCGGGCCATGCGGCGCGCCAGGCGCTCCACGGCGGCGGCATCAAGGCCTTCCGCCGCCAGCGAAGGCAGCAGCTCCCGCAGCCGCACGCGGGCAAAGCGCGGATTGCTGTTCGAGGGGTCACGGACAAAGGCGATGCCCGCCACCTCGCACAGCGCGACCAGTTCCGCCTTCGGCTGGCCCAGCAGCGGGCGCAGGAGCGTGATCCTCCCCAAAGGGCGCACGGCCGGAATGCCGGCCAGCCCGCCGATTCCGGAACCGCGCATCAGCCGGAAAAGCACCGTCTCGGCCTGGTCGTCGCGTGTGTGGGCGGTGGCAAGCGCGCTGGCGCCGATCGCCTGCGCATGGGCGGCCAGCGCCTCGTAGCGCGCATCGCGGGCCGCCTCCTGCAGGCGCGTGCCCGGTAGCGGCGCGGCGAGGTCGAGAATCGCGTGCGGCAGGCCGAGCCGTTGCGCCAGCGCGGCGACGTCCCGCGCCTCAGCGCGCGATTCGTCCCGCAGGCCATGGTCGACCGTGGCGACGTGCAGCCGGGTCGTCGCGTGGCACTGGGTGCGCCAGCGATGGGCCAGCAGCATCAGCGCGGTCGAATCGGGGCCGCCTGACACCGCGAGCAGCACATCGGCATGGGCGGCGAAGGGAGCAAAGAGCGTCGCCAGCTCGGCCGCGTCGGGGCCGGGGGCGGGGGCGGGGTCGGCGGGCGCGGCCTCAGCAGCCGGCGCGCTTCTGCTCACGCTCCACCCCCTGCTTCACCGTCGCCGACGCGCGCGGGTATTTGTTGCCGACGGCGTTGAGCGTCGCGCAGGCGGCATCCTTCTCGCCGATCGCCGCGAGCGACTGGCCAAGGCGCAGCAGGGCATCCGGCGCCTTCACCGCATTGGGGAAGTCGGTCGACACTTTGAGGAAATTCTGCGCCGCTTCCTTGTAGGATTTGCGCAGATACTGGCTCTCTCCCAGCCAGTAATAGGCGTCCGGCGTGGCGCGGTCCGTCGGGTAGAGCTTGACGAACTGCTCGAAGGTCTGGCCCGCAGCGGCATAATCCTGGCGCTGGAGCGCCCCGAAGGCGAGATCGAACATTTCCTTCGGCGAGGTGCCCGGCTGGGCGCCCCCGCCCGCGGCGGCGCCGGAAAGGGTGCCGAGGTCCATCGGCGCGCCGCTCGGCGCGGTGGCCCCCAGCGGGCGCGGCGCACCGGGCGCACCGGCCTGCGCGGCGGGGTCGAACACATCGGGACGGCGGGCGGTCTCGCCCGCAGCCGCCGGCGCGGTGCCGGTGTCGCCCTGCAGCAGCCGCAGCTGCTGCTCAAGCTGCTGGTTGCGGAATTGCAGCTGCTCGATCTGCCCGGTCATCTGCCGCAGCTGGTTTTCCAGCCGGTCGATCCGGGTGACGATGCTGTCGGCCTCTTCAACCTGCGCCGGCTGGTTGCCCGCGCGCACCTGTCCCGGCGGCTTGAAGAGATTGCCGAAGAAATTGTTGTCCGCCTGCGCCTGCGCTGCCTCGAACGGGACGGAAGCGGCGGCGAGAGCGGCGACAAGAACGAGAGCGGCGGGACGAAGCGGGCGGACGGTCATCATGGCCATGCACTGGAACGGGAACAGCGGAGCGGCGGCAGGACGCCGCGCGCTTTCCATTTGAACATACGGGGCTGATCACGTCCAAAGTTTGACCCAGGGTCATCCCTTGCACGTTGCAACCCGCCAGAAATGCGAAAACCCGGCCCGCAGGGCGAGCCGGGTTTCGTTGATGCGCGGAAGGCGGCGATCAGGTTCCGGTGGCGTTCAGCACGGTGACGGCGCGGCGGTTCTGCGACCAGCAGGAGATGTCGTTGCAGACCGCGACCGGGCGCTCCTTGCCGTAGGAGATGGTCCGCATGCGGCTTGCCGCGACACCGCGCTGGACCAGATAGTCGCGCACGCTCTGGGCGCGGCGGGCACCGAGGGCGATGTTGTATTCGCGGGTGCCGCGCTCGTCGGCATGGCCTTCAATGGTGAAGCTGTAGCGGGCATACTGGTTCAGCCACTGCGCCTGCTTGTCGAGCGTCGCCTGCGCCTGCGGCGTCAGGCTGGTCTGGTCGCTCTCGAAGAACACGCGGTCGCCGACCGAGACGATGAACTCCTGCGGGCTGCCGGGAGGTGCCGAACCGAGAGCGGCGCCGGCGCCGTCCATCGGGTTCTTGGCGCAGGCGGCCGCGAGCATCGCGAAACCGACGATGAAGGCGACGCGCGCGCCGCCCAGATGGCGCAACATACGGATCATACCGCTGACTCCTGAATTCCCGACTGATCTGCCGACTGGCTGCTGGCGACCATCAATGTTCCGTCGTGCTTTACGAAACCTTGCTGAATTGCGCCAATTTCGCGACCATTCCGTAAACCGCCGCTTATGGTTAATCGTTCCCTGACAGAACCCGCTCAGGAGCGCAAGGGCGACCAGGCCGGGTCGGACGCGTAGCTGGGCGTCGGCACGCGCTGCTCGTTATAGCCGGTGATGTCCACCGTATAGAGCTGCGGCCCACCGCCACCCCCCGCATCGCGGAAGAACATGATGACGCGCCCGTTCGGGGCGAAGGTCGGCCCCTCATTGTGGTAGCCCTCGGTGAGGATGCGCTCGCCCGAGCCGTCCGGCCGCATCAGCCCGATGGCGAAGCGCCCCTGCGCCTGCTTGGTGAAGGCGATCACATCGCCGCGCGGCGACCAGACCGGCGTGGAGTAACGCCCGTCGCCGAACGAGATGCGGCGCTGGTTCGAGCCGTCGGGATTCATGAGGTAGATCTGCGAGCCGCCGCCACGGTCGCTCTCGAAGCAGATCTGCGTGCCATCCGGCGAGTAGCAGGGCGCGGTGTCGATGGCGGCGGTGTCGGTCAGCCGTGTGGTGGCCTTGGAGCGCAGGTCCATCACGAAAATATTGGAATCCGCCCCCTGCTGCAGGCTCAGGATCACCCGCTGGCCGTCAGGGGCGAAGCGCGGCGAGAAGCTCATATTGGGGAAGTTGCCGACCACTTCGCGCTGGCCGTTCTCGATGTTGAGCAGGTAGACGCGCGGCTCGCCATTGCCATAGCTCATATAGGTGATTTCCTGGCTGGTCGGCGAGAAGCGCGGGGTCAGCACGAGGTCGTCGCCGCGCGTGAGATAGGTCACGTTGGCGCCGTCCTGGTCCATGATGGCGAGGCGCTTGATCCGCTTCTCCTTCGGCCCGCTCTCGTCGACGAAGACGATGCGCGTGTCGAAATAGCCCTTCTCGCCGGTGAGCCGCTCATAGATCGCGTCGGCGATGATATGGGCGACGCGGCGCCAGTTCTCCGGCTGGGTGAAATATTGCTGGCCGATCAGCTGCTGGCCGGCGAACACGTCCCACAGGCGGAATTCCGCCTTCACCCGCCCGTCCGGTTGGCGGGTGATGCGGCCGGTGACGAGTGCCTGCGCGTTGATGACGCGCCAGTCCTGGAAGCGCGGCGAGGCGTCCGGGTTGGTGATCTTCTCGACGAAGGCGGCCGGGTCGATCGGGGCGAACAGGCCGGAGCGGCGCAGATCGGCCGAGATGATCTGCGTCACCCCCTTGCCGGCCTCGATATCCTGCGGGCTGCCGCCGCCGACGAAATCGGTGATGGCGATGGGCAGCGGCTGCACCGTGCCCGAGGTGATGTCGAGGCGGACGGCGGCATTCGCCACACCCGGCGCGAGCATCGCCCCGCCAAGCCCGGCCCCGCCAAGCGCCGCCATGCCGACAAGGACCGACCGGCGGCCGACAAGGCCATTGGCTTCAAGGGGAAAACGCCGCGACATTCTGGGTACCTCGGAAAAAACGGGCATCAATGAAGCATGGCCGGGTTGAAGCCCAGCTCCAGTTCCCGCCACGTATCGTAGCGGTCGGCACGCAGCATCGGGAACGGATTAGCCTGATTGGCGATCTCGTACAGCGCCCGCTGGGCCGTCTCACGAACAATTGGTGCATAAGGATTGCCGACGCCCTGCACCTCGACCAGCTGCGGCGCGCCGACCATCTTGCGGTCGGGGCCCAGCATGATCTTGAACACCACCGTCACCTGGCCGGCATCCACCGCCCCGGCCGGCAGCTTCCAGAAGCGGGCGATATAGGCGCGCAGCGCGTCGATCTCGGTCTGCGACAGCGAGGTCGCCGTCCCCTGCGACGCGCCGAGCGAGGCGGAATTGTTGATCGTTTCGCCGAGCGCCGCCATCCGCCGGGGGTCCTGCTTGTTCAGCAGGGCGGCGATCTGGTTCGGGTTGAAGTCGCGCTCGGGCGCCGGCTCCTGCACCACCTTGGGCGGAATGTTCTTCGGCTTTTGCGGCGGCTTGGGCGGCGGCGGGGTCGCCTGCGCCTGCTCCTGCGGCTTGGGCTGGTCCTTCGGCGGCTCCGGCGGCTTGGCCGCGAGCGCCTCGGCGTCCGGCGGCGGCGGGGCCGGCTGGGCTTCCGCCTGCGCGGCCGGCGGCTTGGGCTCAGCCGGCTTCGCCTCGGGCGGCGGCGGGGGCGGCGGCGGCGGGGCGGCAGGCTCGTTGGCAGCCTTCACCTCGGGCTTTTCCGAGACCTTGGACTCGAGATTTTCCGCCTGCTTGGGCGTGTCGGCCTTCTTCTCGACGACGGGCTTCGGGTTCTCCTTCGGCGCGTCCTTCTTGCCGGCCATCATCTTCGACATTTCGGCATCGGAGATGATGTCGATCGGCATGGATTCGGCCGGCGTCGCCTCATAGGGCGAGGGAGACGCGAAGGAGACCGCCATGAAGCCGATAATGCCGACGTGAAGCGCCGCCGAGGAAAGGAAGCCCGCCTTCATGCGTCAGCCTCCCTCGACTTCGGAGACCAGCGCCACGCGCTTGAACCCGGCGCCGGACAGGCGGCCCATCACCCGCATCACCGAACCATAGTCGAGGCTCTTGTCGGCACGCACGAAGATGCGCTCCTCATAGCCGGCCTTGCCGATCGCCTGCAGCTTCGGCACCAGCTCGTCGACGGGGATTTCGGTGTCCTGCAGGAAAATCTTGCCGTCCTTGGTGATGTTGACGATCAGCGGCGCGCTTTCCTGCGGCACCGCCTTGGCCTCGGTCTGCGGCAGGTCGAGCGGCACACCCGTGGTGAGCATGGGCGCGGCGACCATGAAGATGATGAGCAGCACCAGCATCACGTCGACCATCGGCGTGACGTTGATCTCGGACATGACGGCGCCGCCCGCGCGACGACGCGAACGCCGCGAGTGCCAGCCGCCTCCTGCTCCTCCGGACATGCCCATGGATCAGCCCCGTTCGTCGATCTGGCGCGACAGGATGGCGGAGAACTCGTCGGCAAAGCCCTCCAGCCGCGCCGCCTGCCGGTTCACCTGCGAAACGAACTTGTTATAGAAAATCGTCGCCGGAATGGCGGCGATAAGGCCGATTGCCGTCGCGAACAGGGCTTCGGCAATGCCCGGCGCCACCACGGCGAGGCTGGTGTTCTTCGAGGCGGCGATCGACTGGAAGCTGGTCATGATGCCCCACACCGTGCCGAACAGGCCGATGAACGGACCGGCCGAGCCGACGGTGGCCAACACCAGCAGCCGGCTCTCCAGCCGCTCCACCTCGCGGGCGATGGTGACATTCATCACCTTGTCGAGCCGCTGGGTGAGGCCGGAAAGCGAGCGCGCGCCGCCCTCATAGGAACGCTTCCACTCCCGCATCGCCGCGACGAAGATCGCCGCCATGGCGTGGTTGGGGCGCGAGGAGAGCGAGCGGTACAGCTCTTCCAGGCTCTGCCCGGACCAGAAGGTGGTTTCGAAGCGGTCCATCTGCCGCTTCATGCGGCCATACAGGATGGTCTTGTCGATGATGATCGCCCACACCCACACCGAGGCCAGCACGAGGCCGGCCATGACGAACTTCACGATCAGGTGTGCCTGAAGGAAAAGCCCGATCAGCGACAGGTCGGCGCTGCCCATGCCGGCGCCCGCAGGGGCGGAAACCATGCCGTCGGGGGCGGCAACCGCCTGCCCGTCGACCTGCGCCGTCGGCGCCGCGGTCACCGGCGCGGGCGCGTTCTGGGCGATGGCCATGGACGCCGGCGCCGCCAGAACCAGCATCACCGCGAATAGAAGCTTCTTCAGCGTCATCAAGCCAATCCTGCCAGATCGTTAAAGGTCGCACTGCCGCCTTGCATCGGCTGCCGACAGCAGCGAATGCCCTGCATGGCTGCTGTGGGAACGCGCCCGCCATCAACCGACCGAGTCTGTCCAAACTTGGGCGATCAAGGCCGTGGCGCACCCGCAGCCGCCGGGTACAACACCGTATTAGGGTTAATACCGCGTTAGCGTTGCCGCATCGCAACAGCGTCAGGGGTGTTTTCTTACCGAGTGCGGCTTCAGGGCTGCGGAGCCTGCTCCAGCGCCAGTTTCATCGCCGCCCGCAGCGCGTCCGGAATACGCCGGGCGCGGCCCTGGGCGACGAAAGCGACCTTCACCTTGGCCTCGACGATGAGGTCCGCGCCGCGCTTCACCTTCTGGGCGAGAGTGATGGAGGCGCCGGCGACCTCGATCGGGCTGGTATGGACCTGCAGCACGTCGTCAATGCGCGCGGGGCGGACGAATTGCAGCTCCATCGAGCGCACCACGAAGGCGAAGCCCGGCGCCTCGGCCAGCGCCTCGCCGAACAATTCGCCCTGCACCACGCCGATCAGGCGCAGATGGTCGGAGCGGGCGCGCTCCATGAACTTCAGGTAGTTGGCGTGGTAGACGATGCCGGAGAAATCCGTGTCCTCGTAATAGACCCGAACGGGCAGCACATGCCCGCCCGGCACCAGCGTTCCCGCCAGATGCAGGAAGGGGTCGGCCTTGAGGGTTTCCGGGGAGAAGGGTGCGGCGCGCTCGTTCATGCCGCCCTCATAAACGAGGGCGCGGCTCTTGTGAACAAAGAGGCGGCGTCAATTTGCCCGGGCTAAACCGATCCCTTGACGTACGGCCCAATATCATCGGCTACGTCCTCGAGTTCCCGTACGAGCGCTTTTGCAAATGACGCAACGTCATCATTCGGCATATCAATCGCTATTATACGAGTTCCTTTATATTTCGCCCATTTCTCTCCAGATTCGAAAAAGCACCTCTTCATTTCTTCGAATTCTTTAGACTTCTCATTTCCATCAAGTTTACCTCTATTTTTCTTCACAATCGCGTCGACCGCCCCTTCGAACGATATCAGAGTGGTAGGAAAATCGAAAAAAACATCTCGGTTAAGAAAAGCTCCTCCATGCTGATGATCTTTAGTAAGATGATATGCTTGTCGATAGAACCCAGGACTACTAGAGCCATACAGCGATTCCATTGTATATCCCTTTGCCTTTAGGGCTCCAGGAAGATATTTTTCTAAGAATTCGACGAAATGAAGCGTTCCAATTACAGAATAAGAAGGGGACGCAAGCACGAATATTGGGGATTTTTTTCCATTATGAAGAAAACTTTCAACAACCTTGTCGAGGAAGTTCCTAGAATAACCATACCACAATCCAATACCAATTGCAGATCTCATATAAGATAGATTTTCGTAAAAAACATAATTCCCATATATTGATACGAATAACGCGCAGACGGTAACTGTAAACTTTAGATAATCAAGCGTGTCCCGCGTTTCCGAGGCAAGAGCTCCAGAAAATCCTATTATGAGCAATAGGATACACGCTATTAACAGTCCAATTACAAGCCACCACAGAATCCACCTCTGGCGCTCAAGAAACAACATATGTCTTACCTCTCCATGATACCTCCATCATATCAAAAGAGAGAAGTCTGAAAAGAACCCAGGTTGCACAAAAAAGCGCCGCGCCTCCTGCGTGCAGGGGCGCGGCGCGCGGCCTGTCGGCAAGCGTCGCGTCGGGGGAAACGGTCCGCCTCGCCTCAGGCCATTAATGGGAGGGTCAGGCCCGAGGGTTCAATCTTCGGGACGCAGGCCCATGGCTCAGCCCTGCCCTTCGCCTACCGGGGCCGTCGGCGCGGCCGGGCGGTTGCGGCGGTCGGCCATGAACTGGTCGAACTCCGCCTTGTCCTTGGCCTGGCGCAGGCGGTCGAGGAAGGAACGGAAGTCCTTCTGCTCGTCTTCCAGCCGGCGCAGCGTCTCCTGGCGGTATTCGTCAAAGGCGCGGTTGCCGCTGGAGGGGAACCCGCCGCCAAACCGGCTGCCGAAATTGCGCACGGCTTCCGCGCCCTCTTCCTGCCAGCGGCCGAAGCCGCGCTTGCCACCACAAAACATCCGTCCACTCCCTATCGTGAAGGCCAGGACCGCAAGACCCAGAGGCCACCAGGCCATGAAGCCCAGTACCGTGAGCGCGATCCAGGCCGGCTTGCCATATGCGTCGAGCTTCTGTGCGAGCTCCATGGGCGTACCGCTCCTGGGTAGAACCGCCACGGGCACCATGCCCGCTTGGGTTAATGTTAATCACATTTACATAGATAGAAATCGACGCCCATCTTGTCAATGGGGGCGGCCTGCGGGATGGAAGGGAAAAGGACAGATCCAATGACTGCACCGATTCCCGAATGGACCGACGTCGCCCGGATTTTCGAGCCGGATGGCGCCTTGCGCGACCTCTATGTGCTCGATGCCGGCCCCGAAGGCTGGCAGGCCGTGCTGGACGGCCTGCGCGCGCTCGACCCGCCGCCCGTCTTCGAAGTCGACGGCGAGCCGGCCACCCTGCCCGCGCATATCGAGGATGTGTTCGCCATCTGGGGAAACGCAAGCCCCAGCCTGCGGTGGAATGCCGGCGAGGTGCAGGTCAACCTGCACTTCTTCCGCAGCGACGATATCGAGTTCGACATCGACCCCGCCGATGTCTGCGAGCCGGAAGACTGGCAGGCGCTCGCCCGTTTCATGCTCTGGCTGGCGGAAACAGCCGAGCGCCCGGTGGTGCTGACACCGGAGAACACGCCGGACGACATAATGCTGTTCTGCCGGAACGCGCAGGACGGGATCGAGGTCAACACGACGCCGGAGGACTGAGCGCCGCGCCTCAGCCGCCCGCAGCCAGCCCCTTGAGATAGACCAGGAAGGCGGCCTCCAGGAGGTCGTCCGGCGCCATCGGCAGCTTGCGGCGGGCGCCGTCGGCGCGGCCGAACAGCGAGGCGACGCCATGCGCCAGCGCCCAGGTGTGCAGCGCCACCATCAGCGCCGGCGGGCGCACGGTGGGCGGCATGGAGGCGACCAGCGTATCCGCCGCCTCGCGCAGCACGCCGAAGGCGCGCTGGCCGGCCTGGTCGAGCGCCGGGAAGGCCTCGCTGCGCAGGCCGGATTCGAACATCGCGACATAATCCGCCGGGTGCTCGCGGGCGAAGGCGAGATAGGCCCGGCCCAGCCGTTCAAAGGCCTCGGACGGGGTCGGCCGTCCCTCGTTCCAGCCCGCCTCCAGCGCCTTGGTGAAGCGCTCGAACCCATCCGCCGCCACCGCCGCCAGCAATTCGTCGCGGTCGCGAAAATGCCGGTAGGGCGCGGCCGGGGAAACGCCGGCACGGCGCGCCGCCTCGGCGAAGGTGGCGCCGGCGGTGCCCTTCTCCGCGATCAGCTCAAGCGCCGCCTTCATCAGGGCTTCCCGCAGGTTGCCGTGATGATAGCCGCGCGATTCTCCGCCGTTCCGGGACCAGCTCATGTGAAGGGGACTTACATCACGCGGGGGGCTGCGTCGATGGCCGGGCGCGCAAGGGGTTAATCCGCGCCCTCGTCGAACAGCGGCATCTGGTTGACGCTCGAGGGTGCCGCGAGGCCGAGATGCTTGAAGGCGTGCGCGGTCAGCACCCGCCCGCGCGGGGTGCGCTGGAGAAAGCCCTGCTGCACCAGATAGGGCTCGATGATCTCCTCGATGGCGTCGCGCGGCTCGGAAAGCGCGGCGGCGATGGTTTCCACCCCCACCGGCCCGCCGCCATAATTCATCGCCACCACGGTGAGATAGCGCCGGTCCATCTGGTCGAGGCCGAGCCCGTCCACCTCAAGCGCCAGCAGCGCATGGTCGGCGGCGGCGCGGTCGATGATCTCCTTGCCGGCCACCAACGTGAAGTCGCGCACCCGGCGCAGCAGCCTTCCGGCGATGCGCGGCGTGCCGCGCGCCCGGCGGGCGATCTCGCGCGCGCCGTCCCGGGCGATGGGGATGCCCATCACCCGCGCGCCGCGCGTCACCACCAGTTCCAGTTCCTCCACCGTGTAGAAGTTCAGCCGGATGGGAATGCCGAAGCGGTCGCGCAGCGGCGTGGTCAGCAGGCCCGAGCGCGTGGTGGCGCCCACCAGGGTGAATTTCGACAGCGAGATCTTCACCGAGCGCGCCGCCGGCCCCTCGCCGATGATGAGGTCGAGCTCATAATCCTCCATCGCGGGATAGAGGATTTCCTCCACCGCCGGATTGAGCCGGTGAATCTCGTCGATGAAGAGCACGTCGCGCTCTTCGAGATTGGTCAGCAGCGCCGCGAGGTCGCCAGCCTTGGCGATGACCGGACCGGAAGTGGAGCGGAAGCCCACCCCCAGCTCGCGCGCCACGATCTGCGCCAGCGTGGTCTTGCCCAGCCCCGGCGGGCCGACGAACAGCACATGGTCCAGCGCCTCGCCGCGCGCCTTCGCCGCCTTGATGAAGATGTCGAGATTGGCCCGCGCCTGCTCCTGCCCGACGAATTCGGCCAGATTCTGCGGCCGCAGCGAGGCCTCGGCGAGGTCTTCCTCGCGCTTGTCCGGGGCGATGAGGCGCTTCTCGCTCACTTCGCCAGTTCCCTCAATCCGAGGCGGATCAGCCGGGCGGTGTCGGCGTCCTCGCCCGCCTCACGCACCGCACCGGCAATGGCGGCGCTGGCCTGGATCGGCGCATAGCCCAGATTGACCAGCGCCGAGACCGCGTCCGCCACCGGACGGGGCGCCTGCCGGTCCTCGATCTGCGCGACGAGACCGGCAACGCCGGGGTCGACGCTGGCAAAGCCCGGCGCCTTGTCCTTCAGCTCGGCGACGATGCGGGCGGCGACCTTCGGCCCGACGCCATTGGCCCGCGCCACCATCACCTTGTCGCCCAGCGCCACCGCATTGGCGAGCTCGGACGGCGAGAGGGTCGAGAGCACGTTCAGCGCCACCTTGGAGCCGACGCCCTGCACATTCTGCAGCAGCAGGAACCAGCTTTTCTCCGCCTGCGAGACGAAGCCGTAGAGCCGGATCATGTCCTCGCGCACCAGCATCTCGATGAACAGCGTCGCCGCCTCGCCGACGGGCGGCAGCGCCTGCAGCGTGCGCGCCGAGCAGTGGACGAGATAGCCCACCCCCTGCACGTCGAGGATCACATGGTCGTCGCCATAGCTATCGACCAGGCCCTTCAGCTTGCCGATCATCGTGCTGCAACCCTTGCGGTGAGCTTTGTCGAAACCTTGGCCGCCATCTGCGCCTTCATCGCCGCCATGCCCCGATGCTGCGCATGGGTGACGGCCACCGCAAGCGCGTCGGCGGCATCGTCGGTGGTGAAATCGGCCTGCGGCAGCAGGATCTTCATCATCATCCGGATCTGCGCCTTCTCGGCGCGGCCGGCGCCGACCACGGTCTTCTTCACCAGCAGCGCCGCATATTCGGAAACCGGCACGCCCGCCAGCGCCGGGGTCAGCATCACCACGCCGCGCGCCTGGCCGAGCTTGAGCGTCGAGGCCGGGTTGACGTTGACGAAGGTCTCTTCCACCGCCGCCTCGTCGGGCGTGTAGGTGCGCAGCACCTTGGCGAGATCATTGTGCAGGCAGGCCAGCCGTTCCGCCAGCCCGCCCTCCTCCGGCGGCATCACCGTGCCGCAGGCGATGAAGGTGAGGCGCGTGCCGGCAGCCTCGATCACCCCCCAGCCGGTGCGGCGGAGGCCGGGATCAAGCCCGAGGATGCGAATCGCAGACGTCGCCATCCCCTAGGGCGTACCCGAACAAAGGACGAACGCCTAGGGGCGATGCGCCGCCCCGCGCCCCGGTGCGACCGGGATGGCGATCATGGTTGACGGGACGTTAACGCCGCCCGCTGAACGCCCCGCTGGCCAGCACCACGCCGACGCCGGTCGCCGCCACGCCGATGATCGCCGCCGTGTCCGGGTGCTCGCCCAGCGCCGGCACGGCGATCAGCGCCGCCAGCGCCGGCACCAGCCCGGTGAAGGCGGCGGCGCGCGAGGAGCCGAGCCGCTCGATGGCGATGCCGAAGGCCACCAGCGCCACCACGCCGGAGAGCAGGCCCTGGATCAGCAGCTGGAACAGCACTTCCCGGCCATAGCCGCTCGCCACCGCCTCGACCACGCCCGGCAGGCCGTAAGGGGTGAGAACGACCGTCGACCACAGCCCCACCAGCCCGACCGTCTCGGTCGCCCGCATGCCGGTCCGGCGAAAGGCGAGCGTGTAGCCGGCCCACATCGTCGCGCCGATCAGCAACAGGGCGTGGCCGCGCCAGGCCCCGTCTTCCGGGTAGAGCAGCCCGCGCCCGCCCAGCGTGACCACGCCGAGCGCGATGGCGGCAAAGCCGAGTGCCCGGCCCATTCCCAACCGCTCGCGGAACACCAGCACCGAAATCGCGGCGACGATCAGCGGCATGGTGCCGGGCAGCAGCGGGCCGACATCGGCCGCCGGGACGAAGCGCATCGCGTTCGCGACATCGAGGAAGAAGAAGGCGCCGGCACCGAGGAAGCACAGCAGGAAGGGCAGGAAGCCGCGCGTCGGCCACAGGCCGATCCGCCACCAGGCGGGCGCCAGCACCACCGCCGGCACGACGAAGCGCAGCCAGCCCACCGTCGCCGGCGACAAATGCCCGTGCACGGCATGCCGGGTCGAGACGATCCAGCCGCCCCAGATGGCAACGGCGAGAAGCGCGCAGCCGGCGCCGGTGAGGCGGTCGGCCAGCGAGGGAACGGCCGTGCCGCCAGGCGCGGCCGCGGAGACGGACTGGTTCATGAGCGAGATCCCGCCGCAGCGCGGCGCAGAAAAGTGTGGCGCCCGGCACGGTGCCGGGCGGCGCCAGGTCCGGCGACGGGTTGCGCCGAATGTGGCGTGCGCGACCCGTCGGCGCAAATGCGTTTTGCGAATGGCTACGTTCGCGAAAGCTGATGGATGTCGCTCATCCATCGTCAACCGTGTTGACGGCGCCCAGCGGCGGGACTAGGTCTGCCGCCCCACGCTCCGGCGCCGCGCGCCCCCCCGGTTTTCCATGGCCCTCGATCCCGCCCTGCTCTGGGCCTTCCTCACCGCGTTGATCGCCGGCGTCACGCGCGGCTTCTCGGGGTTTGGCGGCGCGCTCATCTTCGTGCCGCTGGTGAGTGCCGCCTATGGCCCGCGTGTCGCCGCGCCCTCGCTGCTGGTGATCGACACGCTGCTGACCCTGCCTTTCCTCATTCCCGCTCTCCGCAGCTGCCTCTGGCGGCAGGTCGCGCCGCTGGCCGTGGGCGCCGTGGTGGCGGTGCCGGCGGGGGTGTGGGTGCTTGCCCACATGGACCCGATGGTGCTGCGCTGGGCGCTGGCGCTGCTCGGCCTCGGGCTTCTGCTGCTGCTGGTGTCCGGCTGGCGCCATACCGGCCGGCACTCTTTGCCGACGACGCTGGCGGTCGGCGCCGTTGCCGGCTTCTGCGGCGGCGCGGCGCAGATGTCGGGCCCCGCCGTGGTCGCCTATTGGCTCGGCAGCGGCCAGCCCTCGGCGCTGGTGCGGGCGAACCTGTTCGGCTTCTTCGCGCTGGTCACGCTGGCGAGCGGCACCGCCTATGCGGTCGGCGGCCTGTTCACCGCCGAGGTCGGGCGGCTCACCCTTCTGCTTGGCCCGGCCTATGCGATCGGGCTTTATGCCGGCGCCCGCGCCTTTCGCGGCGCGTCAGACCGGCACTACCGCATCGCCGCCTATTGGGTGATCGCCGCCGCCGCCCTTCTCAGCCTGCCGCTGTTCGACGGGCTGATCGGGCGGTAAGGCCGTCCCCTCGCCATGGCGTCATCCCGCACGGGATGACGCGCCTTCCGCAATGAGCGTTCAGTCGCTCATCTTCGCCATGAAGGCGTCGGACAGCTCGAAATTGGCGTAGACGTTCTGCACGTCGTCATTGTCGTTGAGGTTGTCGACCAGGCGGATCAGCTTCTCCGCCACTTCGTCATCCACCGCCACCGTGTTCTGCGGGCGCCAGACCAGGCCGGACTTGCGCGGCTCGCCGAACTTGGCTTCCAGCGCGCGGGCGACCTCGTGCAGGTTTTCCACCGAGCAGACGATCTCGTGGCCGTGCTCGTCCGAGGTCACATCGTCCGCGCCCGCCTCGATGGCGGCTTCCAGCATGTCGTCGGCCGAGGCCTTGGCGGCGTCGAACTCGACGGTGCCGATGCGGTCGAACATGAAGGAGACGGCGCCGGTTTCGGCCAGCGCGCCGCCGGACTTGGTGAAGAAGGAGCGCACTTCCGAGGCGGTGCGGTTGCGGTTGTCGGTCAGCGCCTCGACGATGACGGCGACGCCACCCGGGCCATAGCCCTCATAGCGGATCTCGTCATAGTTTTCGGAATCGCCGCCCAGCGCCTTCTTGATCGCGCGGTCGATATTGTCCTTGGGCATGTTTTCCGCCCGGGCGGCGAGCACGGCGGCGCGCAGGCGCGGGTTCAGCGCCGGATCGGGCATGCCGAGCTTGGCCGCGACCGTGACTTCACGCGCCAGCTTGGAGAACAGCTTGGAGCGCACCGCATCCTGCTTGCCCTTGCGGTGCATGATGTTCTTGAATTGCGAATGACCCGCCATGGCCGCCTCCACGTCACACCGGGCGGGCCTGCGGCCAACCCTGTCCGAATACCTGAAACAAAAGGGTGCGCGGCTTATAGGCGAGAGGGCGGGCACGCGTAAAGCGCCGCTCTACCAGAAGGAGGGCAGCGCCTCGCTCAGGCTGCCGCCAATCCGCACCGGCGCCACCGCGATAGCCCGCCCGGCGCCGTCGGTTTCCACAGCAAAGCCCGACAGCGTGCCCGGCCCGGCGACCGGCTCGAAGCGGGCGGAGCCGATCTTGCGGGTGAAGCGGCGCAGCGGCTCTTCCTTGTCCATGCCGATCACCCCGTCATAGCAGCCGCACATGCCGACATCGGTCATATAGGCCGTGCCGCCGGGCAGAATACGGTGATCGGCGGTCGGCACATGGGTGTGGGTGCCGACCACAAGGCTCGCCCGCCCGTCGCACCAATGGCCGAAGGCCTGCTTCTCGCTGGTGGTCTCGGCATGGAAATCGACAATGGTCGCGTCCGCCACCAGCCCGAGCGGGGCGGCGTCGAGTTCGCGGTCAATGCTGGCGAAGGGGTCGTCGAGCGGGTCCATGAACACCCGGCCCATCATGTTGACGACAAGCACCTGCGCCCCGTTCGTCGCCTCGACCAGCGCCGCCCCGCGCCCCGGCGTGCCGGGCGGGAAATTGGCGGGGCGGATCAGGCGCGGCGCCCGCTCGATGAACACCAGCGCCTCGCGCTGGTCGAAGGCGTGGTTGCCGAGCGTCACCGCATCGGCGCCCGCCTCCAGAAACTCCTCATAGATCGCCTCGGTGATGCCGAAGCCGCCGGCGGCGTTCTCGCCGTTCACCACGACAAAATCGAGCGCCCAGTCGCGGCGCAGGCGCGGCAGCTGTTCCAGCACGACGTTACGGCCGGCGCGGCCGACCACGTCACCGAGAAAAAGAAGGCGCATGCGTCAATCCTCGGCCGGGCGAACGATGCCGGCATCCGTGGCGATGGCGTCGAGCCGCTCATCGTGCGGCTCGGCCGGCACGGCGGCAAGCTGCTGCACCGCGAAGGCATAGCCCAGCGCCTCGATGCGCTTGGCCCGCCGCAGCAGGCTGAGCGTGCGGTCATAGAAGCCGGCGCCGTAGCCCAGCCGGTTGCCGCGGGCGTCAAAGCCGGCGAGCGGCACCACCAGCACATCGGGCGAGACCGCCGGCGCACTCTCCGGCGGGGCGGGAATGGAAAAGCGTCCGGGACCCGAGGATGGCTCCAGCTCGGTGCCGGCCTCCCACAGGCGAAACAGCAGCGGCTTGCCGGCTTCCAGCACGATCGGCAGGCACACGCAGGCCCCCGCCTCCCGCAGCCGCCGCACCAGCGGATCGGTGGCGATCTCGCCGCCGATCGGCGCGAAGACGGAGATGACCTCGCCACTCACCTCGCCAAGCCATTCCATGGCATTGGCCGCCGCCGCCTCGGCCGCCTCGGCGCGCGCGGCGGGGTCGAGCGCCGCCCGCCGGGCGAGCGCCAGGGTGCGAAGGCTGGCCTTGTCGAGTTGGGCGTCGGTCAAGTGGGGCATGATATGATGAGTGCGGAGCCGCGATGGCCGTTGGAGGCTCGATCCCGGGAACCTACAACGTAGGTGGGCACCGTGTGTCCAAGCCCAGGGGCTTGGTCAGGGACAGTTCCCTTTGAGATCGATAAGGCCCCGGAAATATGTGCTCCTGACGAACCCCGCAGCCCCGCAGCACAAATCTAGGATGCCACCGGCCAAATTGCCAGAGGGGGAACGCCCGGGGTGAACAGCTTTCGGTGAACGGGGGCGGGCGCGTGGCGTTTCCGCCAAAGAGTCTCTGCTGGGTCCCGGCTCGGCACTCCGGCTGCGCCGTCGCTTGGCCGGGACACGAAGCGCTGGGTCCCGGACCAGCGGCGCAAGGCGCCGCGCCGATCCGGGACCCAGCGAAGAGTCCCCAGTAGGCCCCTCGCCCGGGCATCCGCCGCAGCGATCTGTCAGGCCTCACCCCACCGTCAGCATGATCTTGCCGATATGGGCGCTGGTTTCCATCCGGGCATGGGCCTCGCTCGCCTTCTCCAGCGGGAAGGTCTGGTCCAGCACCGGCTTCACCGTGCCGGCCTCGATCAGCGGCCACACCTTCTCGACCAGCGAAGCGGCAATGGCCGCCTTCTCCGCCTTCGGCCGCGAGCGCAGGGTCGAGCCCATATGCGACAGGCGCTTGAGCATCAGCCGCATGAAGTCGATCTGCACCTTGGAGCCTTCCATGAAGGCGATCTGCACCAGCCGGGCCTGCGGCGCGGCGACCTCGTAATTGCGGGCGATATAGGAGCCGCCGACCATGTCGAGGATGACGTTGACGCCCTTGCCGCCGGCCTTTTCCTTCACCACGGCGACGAAGTCCTCGGTCTTGTAGTCGATGGCGACATCGGCGCCGAGCTGGCGGCAGACCTCGCACTTCTCCGGGCTGCCGGCGGTGGTGAACACGGTGGCGCCGAAGGCCTTGGCGAGCTGGATCGCCGTGGTGCCGATGCCGGAGGTGCCGCCATGCACGAGGAAGCGCTCGCCCGCCTTCAGCCCGGCCAGGTCGAACACATTGGTCCAGACGGTGAAGAAGGTCTCCGGCAGCGCCGCCGCCTCGACCATGGAAAGACCCGCCGGCACCGGCAGGGCGGAGCCCTCATCGGCGAGGCAATACTGCGCATAGCCGCCACCGGACACCAGCGCGCACACCTTGTCGCCCAGCTGCCAGCGCGTCACGCCCGCGCCGAGCGCCACCACTTCGCCTGATATCTCAAGGCCGGGAATGTCAGGCGCGCCGGGCGGCGGCGGGTAGAGCCCCTTGCGCTGCATCACATCAGGCCGGTTGACGCCGGCGGCGGCGACCTTGACCAGGATTTCGCCGGCACCCGGCACCGGCACCGGGCGCTGCTCGGGAACCAGGGCTTCCGGGCCGCCCGGGGTGGGCAGGCCGATGGCGGTCATGGTGGCGGGCAGCTCGGTCACGGCATCGTCCTCATCCTGTCGAATGTGATGTCCGTCCTAGGTCAAGCCGTCCGCGCTGGCAACCGCAGGCCGGGGCGGCTAGACTGGCGCGAACAGCCATCCGCCGGCCGGCGATCATCGTGCCGGCGATCAATGGGAGCGGCGCCATGGCGATCGACGACGACCTCTTTCCCTCCGCCACCCCGGCCCTGAAGCCGGCGGGGCATGTGGTCGGCAGCGACATTTCCGCCCTCTCCGAGACCGAGATCGAGGAGCGCATCGCCCAGCTTTCCGCCGAGATCGAGCGCCTCAAACGCACGCTGGAGGCCAAGCGCGCCTCGCGCTCGGCCGCCGAGACATTCTTCAAGCGCTGAGACGGGGCGTCTTAACCCGCGGTTAAGCTTTCCAACCTATTACTGGTGATGGTCTTTTTTGACCGCGAGTGGCCTCTGTCCACTCTGTTTGACGCATCCCTGTCTATCACTTTACGAGCCGCCCCCTGGGCGGCTCTTTTTTCATCCCCGCTATCCCCCAGCCGAATCGAACCCGCGCCGAATCCCGCGCCGCCGACTGGACAGCGCCGCGCCGCTGCGCGACAGACTGCGGGGTCGGGCGCCGCCATGCGCCAGTGAGGGTTTCGGCACGATGGGCAGCTTCCGCGACGGATCGGACAGAGACGGCACGCCGGACGCCGGCCCGCGCGCGACCCGCGAGGCCCCCTCGGCCGAGATGATCCGCTTCGCCGAGCGTCGGCTGGCCTCGCCCGCCTTCTTCGCGCTGTTTCAGGACGGCATGGCGCTGGTTGAGGAGACCGCCGCCTATCTCGACGGCGAGGGGCGCGCCGCCAGCGCCGCGCTCTCGCCGGGGCGGCTCGCCGCCTATGTCCAGCAGAGCATGCGGCTTTCCACCCGGCTGATGCAGCTTGCCTCCTGGCTGCTGCTGCGCCGCGCCGTCGCCGAAGGCGAGATGGCGGAGGCGACCGCCCGCCGCGAGGCGGGCAAGATCGACATCAGGGGACCGCTGCGCGACATCGACCAGGAAGCGCTGGTGCCGGAGCCGCTGGTCGCGCTCATCCAGCGCAGCTTCGCGCTGCAGGGACGCATCGCGCAGCTCGAATCGGCGCTGTCAGCGCCTTCAGCGGTGGAGAATGCCGGCCTGCGACCGAATGTCGTCGCCGGGCAGATCGGCCGCCTGCGCCGCGCCTTCGAGAACCGTTGACCGCCCCCGCGCATAAGTTTGCACCGGACGCCAGGCAAACGAAAACCCTCGCGCCAGGCCAGGCCTTGCGCGAGGGCGGATGCCGATGGTTCGACAAACGCTGCGGTGGCGCGCCCCGAGAGGCGCCCCTCCCCGGCCGATCAGGCCTTGAGGAAGCCCGCGAACTTCTTCTGGAACTTGGACACGCGGCCGGCGCGGTCAAGCAGCTGGCCGGAGCCGCCGGTCCAGGCCGGGTGCGAGGTCGAATCGATATCGAGCTGGAGGACGTCGCCCTCCTTGCCCCAAGTCGTCCGGGTCGTGTACTCGGTGCCGTCCGTCATCACCACCTTAACGAAGTGGTAGTCGGGATGGATGTCGCTCTTCATGGGTAGCATCCTCAGCCGCCGCAGGCCGGCCCCTCGCGGGAGCCATGCGGCGATCTACAAAACGATCCTGCCGGAAATCCGAGCGGCTCTATAACCGAGACATGCCCGTGACACAAGCCGCCTCCCAGCCTTCCCCATCCGCGTCCACCATCGCGTCGACGGCCGCCATGCCGGACAAGGCCCCAACGCGCCGCCCGCGCCTGAAGCCGCTGATGGCGCTCTGGCCGCATCTGCTGCGCTATCGCGGCCGCGCTTTGGCGGCGCTGGCGGCGCTGCTGGTGGCGGCCATCGCCACGCTGGTGGTGCCGATCGCGGTGCGGCGGATGATCGATTTCGGCTTTGATGAGAGCCATGCCGGCTTCATCGACCGCTATTTCGCGGTCATGATCTGCGTCGTGGCGGTTCTGTCGATGGCCTCGGCGGCGCGCTATTACCTCGTCATGACGCTGGGCGAGCGCATCGTCGCCGATCTGCGCACCCAGCTGTTTTCCCATGTGCTGACCCTTGATGGCGCCTTCTATGACGGCGCCAAGTCGGGCGAGCTGATCTCACGCCTCACCGCCGACACCACCCAGATCAAGTCGGCCGTCGGCGCCTCCGCCTCGATCGCCCTGCGCAACATCGTGCTGTTCTTCGGCGCCACGGTGATGATGGTCATCACCAGCCCCTGGCTCGCCGCCACTTTGCTCATCGCCATTCCGGTCATCGTCGCGCTGCTCATCGGCGCCGGGCGCGGCGTGCGCAAGCGCTCGCGCAGCGCGCAGGACACGCTGGCCGAGGCCTCCGCCTATGCCGCCGAAGCCATCGGCTCGGTGCGCAGCCTGCAGGCCAACACCGCCGAGGGCGCCGCCTCCCGCCTCTTCGCCGGCGAGGTGGAACACGCCTTCAATGCGGCGCGCAACGCCGTGCGGGCGCGTTCCTGGCTCACCGGCATCGGCATCTTCCTGGTCTTCGCCAGCGTCGTGGGCATCCTCTGGGCCGGCGCCAACGCCGTCCTCGCCGGCTCGATGAGCGCCGGCACGCTTGGCCAGTTCGTGCTTTACGCCGTGCTGGCGGCCAGCGGCCTCGGCCAGCTCGGCGAGGTGTGGGGCGAGATTTCGCAGGCCGCCGGCGCCACCGAGCGCATCGCCGAACTGCTGCACGAGAAGCCCAAGGTCACAGTGCCGGCCACCCCCGTGCCGCTGCCCGCGCCGGCGCGCGGCGCCATCGCCTTCCGGGACGTCGCCTTCGCCTATCCCGCGCGGCCGGACGTGCCTGCGCTGGCCGGCGTCAGCTTCAGTGTCACGCCGGGCGAGCGCATCGCCGTGGTCGGGCCCTCGGGCGCCGGCAAGAGCACGCTGTTCCAGCTGCTGCTGCGCTTCTACGATCCCGTCGCCGGGCAGGTGCTGGTGGACGGCGTCGACATCGCCGAGGCCGATCCGCAGGCGGTGCGCGCCCGCATCGCGCTGGTGCCGCAGGATGTCGCCATCTTCGCCACCTCCATCCGCGAGAATATCCGCCTCGGCCGCCCCGATGCCAGCGACGCCGAGGTGGAGGAAGCCGGCCGGCTCGCCCGCGCCGACGAGTTCGTCGCCCGCCTGCCTGAAGGCTGGGAGACCCCGGTGGGCGAGCGCGGGGTGACGCTGTCCGGCGGCCAGCGCCAGCGCCTCGCCATCGCCCGCGCCATCCTGCGGCAGGCGCCGATCCTGCTGCTGGACGAAGCCACCTCGGCGCTGGACGCCGAAAGCGAGACCCTGGTGCAGCAGGCGCTCGACCTCTCGATGCAGGGCCGCACCACGCTGGTCATCGCCCATCGCCTGGCGACGGTGCTGTCGGCCGATCGCATCCTGGTGATGGAGGGCGGGCGCATTGTCGAGGAAGGCACCCATGCCAGCCTCGTCGGGCGCGGTGGGCTCTATGCGCGGCTGGCGGCGCTGCAGTTCGGCGAGGTGAATGGCGGCAGGTAGACACTCTCCGTCGGCTGGATCACCCTCACCGGCCTGACACTCCCCCTCATCGGCCTGGAAATCACCCTCATCGGCCTAACGCTGAACCCGACGCTCCATCCGCAGCGTCGGGCGGCCGGAGGTCGGGTTGACCCCGTGGCCGACCACGGTGAAGCCGGCCTTCTCGTAAAAGCGCACCGCGCGCTCGTTCTGCTCGTTGACGTCGAGCACGAGATGGCGCGGCGAGCGGGCGGCGGCGGCGGCCACCAGCCGGCTCGCCACCCCCGCGCCCCAATGGTCGGGATGCACCACGAGCTGGTCGACATAGCCGGTGCGCGGGTGCACCGAGACGAAGCCGAGCAGCGCCCCGGGCGCGCCGCCCTCCCCCGGCGCCAGCGCCAGGTCGATCGCGGCGCCTTCGTCGAGCAGCGTGCCGATACGGTGGCACAGCCAGCCGCGCCGGGCCTCGAAATCGATCTCGGGCAACGCCTCCTGCCAAGCCTCGACCCACAGGTCGGTCATGTCAGGCATGTGGCTCCAGTCGAAGCCGGTCAGCACGGTGGCGCGCGCCTCGCTCATCGCCGTCGGCTCATCGCTCGGTGAGCTTGAGTTCGATGCGGCGGTTGCGGGCGCGAGCGTCGTCGTCGCTGCCGGAATCGATCGGCTGGTATTCGCCGAAGCCGGCGGCGACGAGATGCTGGGGCGACACGCCCCTTTGCGCCAGATACTGCACCACCGCGATGGCGCGCGCCGCCGAAAGCTCCCAGTTCGAGGGATAGAGCGGGGTCGAGATCGGCCGGTCGTCGGTATGGCCGTCGACGCGCAGCACCCAGGGAAGATCGGCGGGAATCTGTTTTTCCAGCTCGATCAATGCGGTAGCGAGCTTGTCGAGCGCCGGCAGCGCATCGTCCCGCAGCTGCGCGGCGGCCCGATCGAAGAAGATCTCGGACTGGAAGACGAAGCGGTCGCCCACCACCCGCACATCCGGCCGGTCGCCGAGAATGGCGCGCAGCCGGCCGAAGAAGTCCGAGCGGTAGCGGGTCAATTCCTGCACCCGCTGGGCGAGGGCGACATTGAGCCGCCGGCCGAGATCGGCAAGGCGCGACTGGCTCTCCTTGTCCTTCTGGTCGGAAATGTTCAGCGCCTCCTCCAGCGCGGCGATCTGCCGGCGAAGGGCGGCGATCTGCTGGTTGAGGATGGCGATCTGCGCCGCGGCCTGGGCGGCGGCGTCCTTCTCCTGCCCCAGTTCGCGGGCGAGTTCGGCGCTGCGGCTCTCGGCAGCAGCGATGTCCTCCGGGCCGGCGACGGCGATCGCCGCCTCCCGCAGCACGTCGCGCTCCTGCTCCAGCCGCAGCAGGCTGGCGCGCAGCGCGCCCATCTGGCTGTCGGTCTCGGCGTCGCTCGCCCGCTCCAACGCCAGCAGGTCGGTCAGTTCGCGGATCTGCGCCTGCAGCCGCGCCATGGCGTCGTCCTTGGAGCCGATTTCCTGGGTCAGCACGAATTGCGCGAGCACGAAGACCGACAGCAGGAAGACGAAGACCATCAGCAGCGTCGACAGCGCGTCGACGAAGCCGGGCCAGTAGTCGATGTGGCGCTCGCCACGGCGGGAACGTCCCAGGGCCATCAGGCGCTCTCGCGATCCGACTTGGCGTCGGCGATGCGTTCCAGCAGGCGCTTGATGTCGCGCTGCTGTTCGGCCTGCGCCTCGACCCAGTCACGCACCATCTGCTGCTCGCTGCGCATATGCTGCACAAGTCCCTGCAGGCTTTCCGCCAGATGCGCCATCGCAGTGGTGACGCGCTGCGAACCGGCTTCGGTCATGGTGCGCTCAAGCCGCGCGATGGCGGCGGAAAGATCGCTGAAATCAGGCGCCGGCGGCGCCGGCAAGGGCAGTGGCAGCGGTCCGATCGGCGCCGCATGGGACGGCACGGGAACCGGCCCCCGGGCGCGGGCCGCCTCGGTGCCGAGATCCTCGACCGTGGTGGAGAGCCAGTCTTCGAGGTCGATATAGAAGCGGTTCTGCGCCTGCCCCGCCTGGAGGTCGAGAAAACCGAGCACCAGCGAGCCGGCAAGGCCGAACAGCGAGGAGGAGAAGGCGATGCCCATGCCGCTCAGCGGCGCGGCCAGCCCGGTCTTCAGCGTGTCCAGCACCGACCCCGATTCCGGGCCGACATCGAGCGCACTGATCACCCCGGCGATCGAGCTGACGGTCTCCAGCAGGCCCCAGAAGGTGCCGAGAAGGCCGAGAAAGACAAGCAGGCCGGTGAGGTAGCGCAGCAGGTCGCGCGCCTCGTCGAGACGGGTCCCGATGGATTCGAGGATGCCGCGCATCGTCGCCTGCGAGATCGACATGCGCCCGACCCGGTCGCCGAGCAGCGCCGCCATCGGCGCCAGCAGCACCGGCGCCTGCCGCACTTCAAGGCCGGGATCGGCGATGCGGAAGCTGTTCACCCATTCGACTTCCGGCAGCAGGCGCACCACCTGGCGGAAGGCGAAGATGATGCCGATCAGCAGAACACCGAAGATGACGCCGTTCAGGCCGGGATTGTTGAGAAAGGCACGCCAGATCGGTTCGTGCAGAATGGAGGCTAGCGCCACGCACAGCAGGATAAACACGAACATCCGCACCAGAAAGATGCGGGGCGATGACAATTTATGAAAAGAATCCGTAGCGCTCATACCCTCGGCCGTCCCCGTGAAGGACGGCGATGGCCCGAAAAGACCGCCCTTCGGGCCGGACTATGCCACAGACGCACGGAAAAGGAACGCCGCAGAACCCAGATGGACCGGCGCTATCTATTTACCGTTACGGCTTTCTCTACGCCTTGCTTACGAGCGCGAGAAGGTCGCGGCGCACCGTGTCGTTGCCGACGATGATGTCGCCCTTGGCCAGCATCTTGTCGCCGCCGTCGAGGTCGGAGACATAGCCGCCCGCCTCGCGCACCAGCACGATTCCGGCCGCCATGTCCCAGGGGCTGAGGCCCCGCTCCCAGAAGGCGTCGAAGCGGCCGGCGGCCACCCAGGCAAGATCGAGCGCGGCAGTGCCGGTGCGGCGCAGGCCCGCCACCTTCGGGGCAATGGTCGCATATTCGCGGCCAAACTGCGCGAAGTCGCCGCGGCCCATATGCGGCAGGCCGCAGCACACCACGGCATCGGCCAGGTTGCGCCGGGCGGCGACGCGGATGCGCCGGTCGTTCATGAAGGCGCCGGCGCCCTTCTCGGCGACGAAAAGCTCGTCCGTGACCGGGTTGTAGATCACCCCCGCCACCGGCACGCCGTCGCGCGCCAGCGCCAGCGAGACGCAGAACAGCGGAATGCCGTGCAGGAAATTGGTGGTGCCGTCGAGCGGGTCGATGATCCAGCGATGGCTCTCATCGGCCCCATCGACCTCCCCACTCTCCTCCATGATGAAGCCGTAGCTCGGGCGCGCCTTGGTCAGCTCGTCCTGGAGGATGCGCTCGGCCTTGCGGTCGGCGTTGGAGACGAAATTCGCCGGCCCCTTGAGCGACACCTGCAGGTTCTCGACCTCCCCGAAATCGCGGATCAGGGAGCGGCCAGCCTTGCGGACGGCCTGGACCATGACGGTCATCAGGGGAGTACGGATCATGTCAAATTCCAGATGAAGCGCGATCGGCAGCCAGAGAACGGTCTGCTCCTGTGCGCCGCGCGGCGAACCGCGTCAAGCCCGTCGGGCCCGCCGGCGGGGGCATGGCGACGGAAGGCGGCGGGCGCGAACCCGCGCCGCCGCAACGGCTTTCAGCCCATCCCCACGCCACCGGACGGGCTGGTGCCCAGTTCCCGGGTCAGGCGCTCCAGCCGCTCGGCGGCGGAGGCGACGCTGCGCGCCAGCCGCGCCTCGGTCTCGCCGAGCCGCTGGGTCGCCGCGCTGCGGGCGGCGCGTTCGGCGGCGGCCTCCTGCTCCAGCGCGGCCAGCCGCCGGCGCGCCTCGCTCAGTTCATCGGCGATGGTGATCGCGGCCATGATGCTCAGGCGCTGGTCGCCGATCTCGCCAAAGGCGACGCGCAGCTGGTCGATGCGGGCATCGACCTCCTCGCCGAGCCCGCTGAGGTGGTCTTCCTGGCCGTCGTCGCAGGCCATGCGATAGGCGCGCCCGCCGATGCTGATGGTCACATACGCCATAGCCGCCCCTTAGCGTTCCTGCGCGGCGAGCACCGCGCGAATGGTTTCCATGGCGCTGCCGAGGCGGCGCGCCACCTCGTCATTGGCGGTGTCGAGGCGGTCGGCGCGGGCCTGCGCGCCGTCGAGAGCGTCGGCGAGCCGCGAACGGTCGGCCCCGAGCACATGCAGCTGCTGGGCAAGCGCGGCTTCCTGCCGCTCCACCTCCAGCCGGCGCTCGATCGCGCCTTCGAGCGCATCGACCGCACTGTCGAAGCGCCGCATCGCCGCGTCCAGTACGCTCGTCGGTTCACCCGCCTCGGGCGCGTTCATGACGTCTCCGTTCATTCGCCCGGCAAGGGCAGCCGTCGTGAAGCGATTCATCGCCGAACGATTCCGGCGATATTGAGCCTGCGGGGGGAAACCGCGTCAACTAACGCGCCCGGGGCGCAAACCACACACAGCTTCCGCGCCTCGGCAGCCGGCAAGGGCTGCGGATAAGGGCTGTTGCGGGCCTGTCGTCACACGCCTGTCTTTGACAGCGCGCCCGGTGGTGCTATCACTCGCCGGCCCCCGCCCGCATGCTGAGCTGGCCCGCCCGGGAGCAACGCCGCCCGGCCTGCGGCCTCGAAACGTCGCGCCCTGACACAGCAACCCATCTGCCTCGGAGACATCCGTCCTCATGTCGAACCGCGAGAAGCACGATCGCATGGCCAATGCCATTCGGGCACTGGCCATGGACGCCGTCGAAGCCGCCAATTCCGGCCATCCGGGCATGCCCATGGGAATGGCGGATGTCGCCACCGTCCTGTTCGGCAAGGTGCTGAAATACGACCCGACCGACCCGCACTGGCCGGACCGGGATCGCTTCATCCTCTCCGCCGGCCACGGATCGATGCTCATCTACGCCCTGCTCTACCTCACGGGCTATGAGGGCATGTCGATCGACGACATCAAGAATTTCCGCCAGCTTGGCTCGCGCACGCCCGGCCATCCCGAATATGGCCATACGGTCGGCATCGAGACCACCACCGGCCCGCTCGGCCAGGGCCTTGCCAATTCGGTCGGCTTCGCGCTCGGCGAGCGCATGCTCGCCGCCCAGTTCGGTGCCGATCTGGTCGACCACCACACCTATGTCATCTGCGGCGATGGCTGCCTGATGGAAGGCATCTCGGAGGAGGCGATCGAGATCGCCGGCCGCCAGAAGCTGAACAAGCTCACCGTGCTGTGGGACGACAACCACATCACCATCGACGGCTCCACCGCGCTCTCGGTCGCGACCGACCAGCTCGCCCGCTTCGAGGCCTCGGGCTGGCACGCGACCCGGGTCGACGGCCATGACCCGGACGCCATCCTTGCCGCGCTGGAAGCCGCCAAGACCAGCGACAAGCCGACGCTGATCGCCTGCCACACCACCATCGGCTATGGCGCGCCCAACAAGGGCGGCACCAATGCCGTTCACGGCGCCCCGCTCGGCGCCGCCGAGATCGCCGCGGCCCGCGCCTTCCTCAACTGGGAATACGAGCCCTTCGTCATCCCCAGCGACGTGCTCGACGCTTGGCGTCTCGCCGGCCTTCGCTCGCGCCAGGCGCACAAGAACTGGAACCAGCGGCTCAGCGAGGCCGATGTCGAGCGGCGCGGCGAATTTGAGCGGCGCGTGCGCGGCGACCTGCCCTCCAAGCTGGGCGAGACGGTCGCCGCTGTCATCGCCAAGGCCCGCGCCGATGGCGGGGCCGTGGCCACCCGCAAATCCTCCGAGATCGTGCTGGAAGCCCTCACGGCGGCGTTGCCGGAAATGGTGGGCGGCTCGGCCGACCTCACCCACTCCAACAACACCAAGACCAAGGCCACCTCGGTCTATGTCGAGCCGCCGAAATATGACGGCCGCTATGTGAACTGGGGCATTCGCGAGCACGGCATGGCCGCGGCGATGAACGGCATCGCCCTGCATGGCGGCTTCATCCCCTATGGCGGCACCTTCCTCGTCTTCTCCGACTATTGCCGCCCCTCCATCCGCCTCGCGGCGCTGATGGGCGTGCGCGTGGTCTATGTGTTCACGCATGATTCGATCGGCGTGGGCGAGGACGGCCCGACCCACCAGCCGGTCGAGCAGATCGCCGCGCTGCGCGCCATTCCGAACCTCCTCGTCTTCCGCCCCTGCGACACGGTGGAAACGGCGGAAGCCTGGAAGCTGGCGCTGGAGCACAAGACCGGCCCGAGCGTGATGGCGCTGACGCGCCAGAACCTGCCGCTGCTGCGCACCGATGACAGCGAGCGCTGCCTCACCGCGCGCGGCGCCTATGAGCTGGCGAGCGCCTCCGACGAGGCGCAGGTCACGCTCTTCGCCTCCGGCTCGGAAGTCTCGTTGGTGATGAAGGCCCGCGAGCAGCTGGAAGCGCAGGGCGTGCCGACCCGCGTCGTCTCCGTGCCCTGCTTCGAGCTGTTCCTGAACCAGCCCGAGGAAAGCCGCCGCCAGGTGGTGGGCACGGCGCCGGTGAAGATCGCGGTCGAAGCCCTGATCCGCCAGGGTTGGGACGAGATCGTCGGCTCCGACGCCGCCTTTATCGGCATGCGGGGCTTCGGTGCCTCCGGCCCGGCTCCCGAGGTGTTCGCCCATTTCGGCATCACCGTGGAAGCCGTGGTGGCGACCGCGCTCAGCCGTCTCAAGCGCTGAGCACGGCCAACAAGCTATGCGGCTGGCGCATGCATAATGCGCCAGCCCTGCGCCCAGCAAGCAGCGTCAAAAGAGCGACTGGTGTCCTGGCAATCGCCGCGCTATGAGGCCCTCGCGCGGATCGTGATGATAAAGCTTACCTGGGGATTAAACGCATGACGCTCAAGGTTGCCATCAACGGCTTTGGACGCATCGGTCGCAATGTGCTGCGGGCCATCATTGAGTCCGGGCGCACCGATATCGAAGTCGTCGCCATCAATGATCTCGGCCCGGTCGAGACCAATGCCCACCTGTTCCGCTTCGACAGCGTCCATGGCCGGTTCAACGGCACGGTGACGGTCGACGGCGACACGATCGATGTCGGTCGCGGCCCGATCAAGGTGACGGCGGTGCGCAATCCGGCCGAACTGCCGCACACCGCGCTCGGCGTGGATATCGCGCTCGAATGCACCGGCATCTTCACCGCGCGCGACAAGGCTGCCGCGCATCTCGCGGCCGGCGCCAAGCGCGTGCTGGTTTCCGCTCCGGCGGAAGGCGCCGACCTGACGGTCGTCTTCGGCGTCAACCACGACAAGCTGACCAAGGATCATCTGGTCGTCTCCAACGCCTCCTGCACCACCAACTGCCTCGCGCCGGTGGCCAAGGTGCTGAACGACGCCGTCGGCATCGACCACGGCTTCATGACGACGATCCACTCCTACACCGGCGACCAGCCGACGCTGGACACCATGCACAAGGATCTCTACCGCGCCCGCGCTGCGGCGCTGTCGATGATCCCGACCACGACGGGCGCCGCCAAGGCCGTCGGCCTCGTGCTGCCCGAGCTCGCCGGCCGGCTGGACGGCACCTCGATCCGCGTGCCGACCCCGAACGTCTCGGTCGTCGACTTCAAGTTCGTCGCCAAGAAGAAGGTGACGAAGGAAGAGATCAACGAGGCGATCAAGGCCGCCGCGGCAAGCGGTCCGCTCAAGGGCGTTCTCGGCTTCACCGACCAGCCGAACGTCTCCACCGATTTCAACCACGACCCCCATTCCTCGATCTTCCATCTCGACCAGACCAAGGTACTGGAAGGCAATTTCGTCCGGGTGCTGTCCTGGTACGACAATGAATGGGGTTTCTCGAACCGCATGTCCGACACGGCGGTCGCCCTCGGAAAGCTGATCTGAAATCCGGCCCGGCCGGGCCTTCCGCCAAGGAGGCCCGGCCGTCTCGCTTCCAAGATCAACAATCCAAGGGAGAAGACCATGAGCGAGGCCTCCGCCTTTCGCACCCTCGACGACGCCGACGTCGCCAATAAGCGCGTGCTCGTGCGCGTCGATCTGAACGTGCCGGTCGACAATGGCCGCGTCACCGACGACACCCGCATCCAGGCCGTGCTGCCCACCATCCGCGAAATCTCCGACAAGGGCGGCAAGGTGATCCTGCTCGCCCATTTCGGCCGCCCCAAGGGCGAGGACCCGGCGCTGTCGCTGGGCTTCATCGCCCAGGAAGTGGCGAGCCGGCTCGGCAAGCCGGTCGCCTTCGCCCCCGCCACCATCGGCCCCGTCGCCGAGGCGGCGGTCGCGAAGCTCCAGCCCGGCGACGTGCTGCTGCTGGAAAACACCCGTTTCGACAAGCGCGAAGAAAAGAACGACCCGGACTTCGTGGCGGCGCTGGCCGGCCTCGGCGACCTCTATGTCAACGACGCCTTCGCCACCGCCCACCGCGCCCATGCCTCGACCGAGGGCCTCGCGCACAAGCTGCCGGCCTTTGCCGGCCGCTGCATGCAGGAGGAGATCGAGGCGCTGGCCAAGGCGCTGGAGAAGCCCGAGCGCCCGGTGCTGGCCGTCGTCGGCGGCGCCAAGGTGTCGTCGAAGCTGGACCTGCTCGGCAATCTCGTCGCCAAGGTCGATATTCTGGTGATCGGCGGCGGCATGGCCAATACCTTCCTCGCCGCGCAGGGCAAGGATGTCGGCAAGTCGCTGTGCGAGCACGATCTGGCCGGCACCGCGCTGGAAATCCTCGACAAGGCCAAGGCCGCCGGCTGCGAGATCGTACTGCCGGTCGACGCGCTCGCCGCCACCGCGTTCAAGGCCAACGCGCCGCACCGCGTCGCCTCGGTCGATGACATCCGGCCGGACGAGATGATGCTCGACGCCGGCCCGGCCTCGGTGGAAAACGTCGTGGCCCGGCTGAAGGACGCCAGGACCATCGTCTGGAACGGCCCGTTCGGCGCCTTCGAGCTGCCGCCCTTCGACACGGCGACGGTGGCAGTTGCGCGGGCGGCGGCGGAACTCACGGACGCCGGCGGACTTCTGTCGGTAGCGGGCGGCGGCGACACGGTGGCCGCCCTCAACCATGCCGGGGTGGCGGACCGCTTCACCTATGTGTCGACGGCGGGCGGCGCCTTCCTCGAATGGCTTGAGGGCAAGCCCCTGCCGGGCGTCGAAGCCCTGAGACGTTGAACGACGCCCGGTCGGCGCGGTCCTGTCATTCAGGATCGCGCCGCCCGGTGCTAGTATCCGACAGGTCCGGCCCCGCGTTCGATCCGGTCGCGGTGCCGGACGGTCAGTTTCGCGCGGGAGAGAGAGACATGACGGCAAGCCTCGAAGAGGTTGCGTATAAGCTAGCGGCGGGTGGCAAGGGCCTCCTGGCGGCGGATGAGAGCGCCAGCACCATCAAGAAGCGCTTCGATGCCATCGGCGTCGAATCCACGTTCGAAAATCGGCGCGATTACCGCGAGATGCTGTTCCGCTCCGAGGCGATGAAGCAGTACATTTCGGGCGTCATCCTGTTCGACGAAACCATCCGCCAGAAGGCGCAGGACGGCACCACGCTGGTCTCGCTGATCGAGGCTGCCGGCTCCATTCCCGGCATCAAGGTCGATCTCGGCGCCCAGCCGCAGCCGGGCTGCCCCGGGGAGACCATCACCGAGGGGCTCGACGGCCTCGCCGGCCGCTTCAAGGAATATTACGATCTCGGCGCCCGCTTCGCCAAATGGCGGGCGGTGATCGATATCGGCCAGCACATTCCCAGCTACACCTCGATCCTCGCCAATGCGCAGGCGCTCGCGCGCTACGCGGCGCTGGCGCAGGCGGCCGGCATCGTGCCGATCGTCGAGCCGGAAGTGCTGATGGATGGCGATCACGACATCGACCGCTGCTACGACGTGACCGAATGGGTGCTGAAGGAGGTGTTCCAGCAGCTCTTCTATGGCCGCGTGAAGCTTGAAGGCATGGTGCTGAAGCCGAACATGGTCATCGCCGGCCGCAAGGCGCAGAAGCAGGCCTCGGTCGAGGAAGTGGCGGCCAAGACCGTGCGCTGCCTCAAGAACTGCGTGCCGAGCGCCGTCCCCAGCGTCGCCTTCCTCTCCGGCGGCCAGTCGGACGAGGAGGCCACCGCCCATCTCGACGCCATGATCCGTGGCGGCGGGCTGCCGTGGAACCTCACCTTCTCCTATGGCCGCGCCCTCCAGGCCGCGCCGCAGAAGGCATGGTCCGGCAAGCCGGAAAACGTCGCCGCCGGCCAGGCCGCCTTCACCCACCGCGCCCGGATGAACTATCTCGCCGCGCTGGGCCAGTGGACGCCGGAGAGCGAGCAGCAGAAAGCCGCCTGATCGGGCTCTCTTCTCAAGACTGCAGGACGCCGCCGCAAGGCGGCGTCTTTTATTTGTCGGCTTATATTCGCCCGATCGACTTTTTATCCCACCTTGACCTTGCGCAAGGCGCGCTTCTTCCCAGTCTCTAACCTTGGCATGACGGCAAGGGAGAGACGCGCGTGCGACACGATCTCAAGACGAGCCTTCCGCCCGGCGGCGTCGATCCGCACGGCCTCGCCCCTCCGTCCGTCCGGGCCGGCGCGCCCTCGCCGAGCCCGGTGAAGCTGGACATCCGCCATGTCGGCTTCCGCTTCGGCTCCACGCCGGCGCTGCACGACATCTCCTTCCCCATCCACGCCAACCGCGTGACGGCGCTGATCGGGCCTTCCGGCTGCGGCAAGTCCACGCTGCTGCGGGTGCTGAACCGCATGGCCGACCTTTATGAGGACCAGCATGTCGAGGGACAGGTGCTGCTCGACGGGCAGAACATTCTCGGCCCCGATGTCGACGTGCTGACGCTGCGCCGGCGCGTCGGCATGGTCACGCAGAAGCCCTCCCCCTTTCCGATGTCGATCTATGACAATGTCGCGATCGGCATGCGCCTCAACGAGGAACTGACCAAGGTACAGCTCGACCAGCGGGTGGAGGATGCGCTGCGCCGGGCGGCGCTGTGGGAAGAGGTCGGCGGCCTGCTCGACCATTCCGCCCTCAGCCTGTCCGGCGGCCAGCAGCAGCGCCTGTGCCTCGCCCGCACCATGGCGGTGCGGCCGGAAGTGATCCTGCTCGACGAGCCCTGCTCGGCGCTCGACCCGATCTCCACCGCCAGGATCGAGGAGACGATGGAGGAGCTCAAGAGTGTGAGCACCCTCGTCATCGTCACCCACAATCTGCAGCAGGCGGCGCGGATCGCCGATTACACCGCGTTTCTCTATCTCGGCGAGCTGATCGAGTTCGGTGCGACCACCCAGCTGTTTTCCGCGCCGCGCGAGGAGCGCACCCTCAGCTATATCTCGGGCCGGATGGGCTGAGCCACTGGCGCCGCGTGCCGCCGGCCACGGCCAAAAGAAAATCCCCGGCACATGGCCGGGGATGATGTGTTGCTAGGCCTGTTGGACGGGTCCGGCTCAGCGGCGCCCGCCGCCGAAGCCGCCGCCAAAGCCACCATGGAAACCGCCGCCAAAACCGCCGCCGCCGCCACCGAAGCCGTCGTGGAAGCCGCCGCCATAATGGTCGCCGCCGCCGAAGCCGTCATAGCCGCCGGACCGGGCAAAGCTGTCGGCGCGGGCGTCGCCATAGCCCTGATACTGGCGCTGCTGGTCGAGCCGGCCGATCTGGTCGGCATCGGTGGTGTTCTTCCAGCCGTCGATCGACTGGTGCTGCCAGCCATTATCGGCGTCGTACTGGTGAATCGAGCCGTCATGGTCGGTGTAGACGTTGCCATTGTTCCAGGCGACGCCATTGCCGGTCTTGGCATTGCCGGCGACGCCGCGGCTGTCGACGCTGACATGGCCATCATTGTCGACCACGCCCGTCTGCGAGGCATGGCCGATTCCGGTCGTCGGGTTGTAGCCGGCCGATTCACGGCCCGCGACGGCATTGCCGGTATAGACATTGCCCGCCACACCCGCGCGCGCCTCGCCATGCGCGCCGGTATAGGGATTGAAGAAGGCGGCCGAGCGCCCGGCGGCATAGTTTCCGGTCCAGGGGTTGAAGGCGGCCCCTGAGCGCCCGGCGAAGTCGGTGCCCCAGCCGGTCACGCCATGCACGGCATTGGCGCCCCAGGCGGTGCCATACGGGCCGACGCCCCAGGCGTGATCCCACGTCGCCGCCCCGCCCCAGGCGCCATAGATGTTGGTGCGGGCGATGTCGACGCCTGCCCAGGGGCCGCCCCACGGGCCGGGCCGCCAATAGGGGCCCCACCAGGGATACATCGCCCCCCAGCCGAAGGCGGCGTCGTAGCCGAAGCCGAAGCCGTCGGTCCAGGCGAAGGCGGCGTCATAGCCATAGGTGGCGGGGCAGCCATACCAGTAGGTGCCGATATAGCCGACGCAATTATAGCCGGTGCCATAGACCACCGTGCCGCCCGGCTCGATCACCACGCCCATATAGCCGGGCGTGTAGCCGACCGTCACCACATCCGCCGTCGAGGCGTAGACGCGGACATAGGTGACGTAGTGCAGCGGCGAGGACACCGGGATGGTGTAGATCGCGTCCGGCACCACGTCCGCCACCAGCCACGGGCCGGTCGGTGTCGTCGAGACGAACCAGGCGCCCTGGAACAGCGCATAGTAGCGCGCCGGGTCGAGCTGGATCACCGGCGTGCGGGTGTTCGCCGCATAGGCCAGGATGGTGCCCTTGATCGGCTCGAACTTCGGCGCCCCGCCGTCATATTTGACCGTGAGCTGGGTATCGCGCTTGATCGAGGCGGTCTGCGGCACGGTGGCGGCAATCGCCGCCTCCTTGGCCTGCGGCGTGCCGGGCACCGCGACCAGCGCATTGGCCGCCGGGTCGGTCGGTGCGATCTTGGCGAAACCGGCGGGCAGGCTGGTGCCGGGCACGAAACTCCACGGCCCGGCAAAGCCGGCGGCGCGGAACCAGCGGCCCGAGATCAGCACATAATACTGGTTGCTGTCGGGATCGAGGATGATCGCGTGGTCGGCATTGCTGACGCGCAGCAGCGAGGTGCCGCCCACCGGCGTCATCTGCGGCGCGCCGGCGGTGATGACGAGCTCGGTCGGGCTGGTGGAGACGATGATCGCCGGGGGCGTCGCCGGCTTCTGGCCATTGGCCGGCAGCATGGTCTGCGCCGGCTCCTCATAGGTCGCGGTGCTGCCGGCCGCCTCCAGCGCCGGGTCCGGCTGGGCGGTGACGGTCCATGGCCCCGTGATCGCCGGCGCCTGGTACCAGGTGCCGGCGGCCTGCAGGTGATAGAGCCCGGCGCCATCGACCAGCATCAGCGGCTGGGTATTGACGATGCGCTGGAAGCCCTGCACCCCGTCGATCGGGCGCGGCACCGGCGCGCCGGCCACAAGCACCAGCAGGGTCGGCGTCTGGGCGAAGACGATGCGCGGCGGGGTGTTCTCCACCGGCTGCGTCATCTCCTTGTCCAGCTGCTTGGTCGCGGCGTAGCTGGTCATCAGATGGTCGAGGGCGAAGGTCATGCCCTGCGGCGAGATGCGCGACTGCAGCGCGTTCAGCAGCACCGCGTCCTGCGAGGAATCGGTCGGCACATCGACCGAGGTGATGCGGATATTGCTCAGCTGCGCCAGCTTGGACGGCTTGTCGATCGCCACCCGCGCGGTGAAGCGGGCGAGGCCGTAGGTCGGGCCCGCCGCAGGCGCGCCGGAAGCAGCGAGGTCCGGCTTCGGACCGATGGCGACAGCGGCACGGCCGGAAATCTGATCGCCGTTCCACTGCTCGATCATCGGCTGGTAGACCTGCAGCAGCTTGTCGCCGAGGTCGAAACTGCGCGGCCAGGCCAGCGCCGGCGGGATCGCCGACGCCGGGGCGGCGGTGGAAGCGGTCGCGGCCGCCGGAGCGGCCGGTTGCTGCGCGAGAGCCGGCGTGACGCTCAGGGCGAGCACCGCCGCAAGCGCGGCAGCGGGACGAGGATGATGGCGCATGTTTCCCCCCAACGGGTAGCAACGATCCGGCGACGGGCCAGGCACACCCGCCCGGCCAACCAATATCACCGCCATTCTGCGCCGATAAGACTGGCCTGAGCCTGACGCGAAATGACGGGAGGAGAGAACGCCGTTAAAATGTTACCGCATTAAGGCACAGCGGGGCGCTCCCTGCTTTCAGGCGCCTCACTGGACCGCCGAGGGGCGGGCGCGCTAGACAGGCAGGCGCGCGTGCCGTGCTTTCGCCGCCATCCTGCACGATGGCTTCCCCCATGGCTCGTCACAAGACTGTTTCCTGATGGCACGTTCCTCCTCCCGCTCCGATTCCGCGCCGCCCCGACCGGCGCCCCGCCTCTATGTGCTCGTGCCGGCCCTCGCCGATCCGGCCGGCATCGCGACACAGGCCGAGGCGCTCCGCCAGGCCGCGCAGGAGGTCGACATCGCGGCCGTGCTGCTGCGTCCGGGGAATGGCGCGGCGGCACAGGCCCTGGCGCCGCTGATCGAGGCCTGCCAGGCCATCGGCGCCGCCGGGCTCGTTGACGGCAACGCCGCGCTCGTCGCTCCCCTTGGCGCCGACGGCGCACATTTCGACGAGGCGGCGGCGCTGAAAGGCGCGGCGCCGTCGCTGCGCCCCGATGGCATCGCCGGCGCCGGCGGGCTGCGCAGCAAGCACGACGCCATGACGGCGGCGGAAAACGGTGCCGATTATGTGATGTTCGGCGAGCCCGATGCCGAGGGGCGCCGTCCGCCCTTCGAGGCGACGCTGGAGCGCACCGAGTGGTGGGCGCAGCTCTTCGAGCCGCCCTGCGTCGGCTATGCCCGCACGCTGGACGAGGTGGCCGCGCTGGTTGCCGCCGGTGCCGATTTCGTGGCGGTGGACACGCTGGTCTTCGACGCGCCGCGCGAGGGCGCCCGGGCGCTGGCCGAGCGTCTGGTTCCTGCCGGGGACGCCTCCTGATGCCGCCGCGCCCGCCCGGACGACACATGGCCCTCCCGGCCGGCGCGCTGCTGGCGTGCCTGGCATGGGCCGCCCCGGCGAGCGCGGCACAGGGGCAGCCCGCGACCGAGACGGCGCCCAGCACCGTGAAGCGGGCGGCGCCGACTACGGCCGGCCCCAGATTGGGCACGTCGAGCACACAGGCCCCGTCGGGGCTGGACCCCGACCCGGCCTTCACCGCCTATCAGCGCGGGCGATACCGCACGGCCCTCGACCTCGCGGTCAGCCGGGCCAATGCCCGGGGGGACGCGGTCTCCATGGTGCTGGCGGCGGAGCTGCTCTCCCAGGGCTATGGCGTCCGCCAGGACCCGACGGCGGCGCGTCAATGGTATGAGGCGGCAGCGGCGAAGGGCAATCCCGACGCGCTTTTCACTCTCGGCGCCATTCTCATGGCCTCCGCCTCCACCGCCAACAAGGATCAGGCGGTCGATTTCTTCCGCCGGGCCGCCGAAGGGGGCAGCGCGCGCGCCGCCTATAATCTCGGGCTCGTCTATCTCCAGGGCGAGGTGGCGCCGAAGGAGCCCGCCATCGCCGCCGAATGGTTCAAGCGCGGGGCCGAGAGCGACCAGCCGGACGCCCTCTACGCCCTGGCGACGCTCTACCGCGACGGCAATGGCGTGCCGCAGGATCCTGTCGAGTCGGCCCGGCTGCTCCAGCGCGCCAGCGAGGTCGGCAACGATGTCGCCACCACCGAGCTTGCCATCGTCGTGTTCAACGGCACGGGCGTGCCGAAGGACGAGGAGCGCGCCGCCGCGCTTTTCCGCAAGGCGGCGCTGCAGGGCAATGCCATCGCGCAGAACCGCTATGCCCGTATTCTCTCCGCCGGTCGGGGCGCTCCCAAGGACGTGATCGCCGCCGCCGCCTGGCACCTCGCCGCCAAGGCGCAGAAGCTCGACGATCCCATGCTCGACAAGCTGGTCGCCTCCCTCACCCCCGAACAGTGGGCGCAGGCGCAGGCGCGGGTCAAGCCATGGGCGCCCGCCCCGGCCTATTAGCCGGGCATGGCGCTTGCGATCGCGACCCGGTTGCGGGGAGCGGGCGCCTCCCTTCCACCCCGACGCCGGCGCCGGGTGGGGCGTTCCCGCCTTGCTCATGCCGCCGGGCACCGTTACTCATCGTGACGCTTCGCCGTCGGCAGCCGGCGGCGCGGCGTCCAAGACCGTCTTCTGGGGATTTCGCTTGCTCATCGCTTGTCCAGTGCCGTCGCGGGGAACGCCGCGTCTTCCCTCCCGCCGGCCGGCCGTCGCCCGGGCGTTCGCGGTGGTGGCGGTGCTGCTGTTGGCGATGCTCGCCCTGGGCATGCCGGGCGCGCAGGCGCTGGAAGCGGTGGCGATCCGGCTCGATGCCCCGGTGGTCGACCTCGCCCCCGCCATTGAGCGCCGCACCAGCGACACCGACCGCATCCAGGTTTCCACCGTGCCGGGCGCCGACGGCATCGTCCGCCGCATCGAGGTGCGCTCGGTGGCAACCGGGCCGGATGGCAGCAAATGGGCCGTCTTCGCCCTCGCCAACAACACCGACGAGCAGGTCGACCGGCTGATCGTCGCCCCGCATTACCGCATGGTCGGCTCCGGCGTGTTCTGGCCGGACCTCGGCAATCGCCGCATCCTCAATGTGACGACGAGCCAGGGCTTCCGCCCCGAATTGCAGAACGCGCCCGATGCCGACGTGTTCTTCCTCACCCTCGACCCCGGCACCACGGTGACGCTGGTGGCCGAGCTCGGCGATGGCGGCCTGCCGCAGCTCTATCTGTGGGAGCCGGAGGCCTACAAGGACAAGGTCAACAGCTTCACGCTCTATAACGGCATCGTCATCGGCATTGCCGGCCTGCTCGCGCTCTTCCTCACCATCCTGTTCGTGGTGAAGGGCAGCGCCATGTTCCCGGCGGCGGCGGCGCTGGCCTGGGCGGTGCTGGGCTATATCGGCCTCGATTTCGGCTTCTGGTCGAAAGTGTTCGGCATCTCGCCGCTGGCGCAGCAATTCTGGCGCGCGGCGGGCGAGGCGATCCTCGCCGCGACGCTTGTCGTGTTCCTGTTCGCCTATCTCAACCTCAACCGCTGGCATGTGCGCTACGCCCATATCACGGCGGGCTGGCTGGTGTTCCTCGCCGCCATTGTCGGCCTGGCCCTGCTCGACCCCTCGGCGGCGGCCGGCATCGCCCGGCCCTCGCTGCTCGTCGTCTCCTTCATGGGCTTCGGCGTGGTCGTCTGGCTGGCACTGCACCGCTACGACCGGGCGGTGCTGATCATTCCGACGCTGTTCCTGCTGGTGGTGTGGGTGATCACCGCCGGGATGGCGGTGTCGGGCCGCATCGGCAATGATCTGGTCGCCCCGGCGCTGCTCGGCGGCCTCGTCCTCATCGTCATGCTGATCGGCTTTACCGTGATGCAGCACGCCTTCGCCGGCATCGGCTCGGTCGCCGGCAGCGCGCAGGAGCTGGAGCGCCGGGCGCTGGCGGTGGCGGGCTCGGGCGACATCGTCTGGGACTGGGACGTCGACACCGACCGCATTCATGTCAGCCCCGAGGCCGAGCACATGCTGGGCCTCAAGCAGGGCACGCTGGAGACCGAGGCCGCCGGCTGGCTCGACATCATCCATCCCGGCGACCGCGACCGCTTCCGCGCCACGCTGGACGGGCTGCTGGACCAGCGGCGCGGGCGCATCGACCAGGATTTCCGCCTGCGCGCGCATGACGGCCATTATCTCTGGTTCAACCTGCGGGCCCGGCCGGTGGTCGGCACCGATGGCGAGGTGGTGCGCTGCATCGGCACGCTCTCCGACGTCACCGACAGCCGCACCGCCGAAGAGCGCATGCTCCATGACGCGGTGCATGACAACCTGACCGGCCTGCCCAATCGCGAGCTGTTCCTCGACCGCGTCTCCGGCGCCGCCGGCCTCGCCCGCAGCGACGACCAGATCCGCCCGACGGTGATGCTGATCGACCTCGACCGCTTCAAGCAGGTGAACGCCTCCCTCGGCATGCCGGCGGGCGATTCCATCCTGCTCACCGTCGCCCGCCGGCTGATGCGCCTCGTCAAGCAGCAGGACACGCTCGCGCGCCTGGGCAGCGACCATTTCGCCCTGATCCTGCTCTCCGAGCGCGACCCCGAGCGCATCACCGCCTTCGCCGACACGCTGCGCCGCACGCTGCGCGCGCCCATCACCTTCGGCGACCGCGAGATCTTCATCACCGCCTCCATCGGCCTGCTGCTCGCCGACGGCCAGAAGCGCACCCCGATGGAGACGCTGAAGGATGCCGAGCTGGCGATGTACTTCGCCAAGCGCGTCGGCGGCGACCGCATCGAGGTGTTCCGGCCCAACATGCGGACGCAGAAACTCGACCGGCTGACGATGGAGCAGGACCTGCGCCAGGCGCTGCAACGCGGCGAGATCAACGTTCTCTACCAGCCCATCGTCGATCTCGCCACGCGCCGGATCGCCGGCTTTGAATCGGTGATGCGCTGGCAGCACCCCACGCTGGGAACGATGGCCGACGACGACTTCCTCAGCCTCGCCGAGGAAACGGGGCTGGTCGTCGATCTCGGCCTGTTCGTGCTCGACACCGCCGCCCGTCAGCTCGGCGTCTGGCAGCGAACCCTGCGCGGCGAACCGATCTTCGTCTCGGTCAACATCTCCTCGCGCCAGATGCTGCGGCACGACATGCTGCAGGACCTTAAGGCGGTGCTCGCCCGCAATGTCGTCGCCCCGGGCACGCTGAAGCTGGAGCTCTCCGAGTCGCTGGCGATGGAGAACCCGGAATATACGGCGCAGATTCTCCTGCGCATGCGCGAGCTCGATGCCGGCCTGACGCTGGAGGATTTCGGCTCCGGCTATTCGGCCCTCGCCTATCTCCAGCGCTTCCCCTTCGACAGCATCAAGGTCGACCGCACCTTCACCAAGGCGCTGGGCCGCAGCGGCAACAAGGCGCAGCGCCCTGTCATCCTGCGCACCATCGTCAATATGGCGCAGGATCTGGGCATGGACATCATCGCCGAGGGTGTCGAAAGCGAGCAGGTCGCCGCCGCGCTGGGCAAGCTCGGCTGCCGCTATGGCCAGGGCCGCTTCTTCGGCGAGGCGCTGACGACCGACGAGGCGCGCAAGCGCCTGCAGCCCGAGCAGCCGCCGACCTCGCTGCTCGAACGCGGGCGCCAGCTCTCGCGCGGCGCCCGTGCCGGCGTCGGCTCGGCCACCACTCCGCTGGCCGCCGCCCGTCCCGCCAGCGCCGCCGAGGCCGCGCAGCATGTCGAAGCCAAGCAGCGCGCCGCTCAGCCGGCCGCCGCCGCAGCCGCCCCACAGGCGGCCGCCCGCCCGGCTGCCTCATCGACGGTGACACCGGCATCCGCGCCGACCACACAGGCCTGACACGGAAGGCAGGCGCGGCCCAAGGTGCGTGCCGGCTCGCGCGCCGGCTTAGGCGTGGCCGGCCTCGCTGGAGAGCATGCCGGGGTCGATGCCGATCTTGCGCAGGGCCAGATCGTATTTCTGGCCGGCCTCGGCCTCGAAGACGAGGGTCGAATCGGCCGGGCAATGCAGCCAGCCATTCTGCTGGATCTCGTTTTCGAGCTGCCCCGGCGCCCAGCCGGCATAGCCGAGTGCCAGCATGGCGTTCGCCGGCCCGCTGCCGGTCGCCATTGCCCTGAGAATGTCGAGCGTCGCCGTCAGGCAGATGCCGTCGTCGATCGGCAGGGTCGAATCCTGGATGAAGAAATCGGCGGTGTGCAGCACGAAGCCGCGCCCGGTCTCGACAGGCCCGCCGCGCAGCACCTTCACCCCGCCGGCGCTGCGCGGCAGATGGATGCGCTCCTCTTGCGGAATGACGTCGAGCTGGACCAGCAGATCGGGAAAATTCACATGGCTGGCCGGCTGGTTGACCACGATCCCCATCGCCCCTTCCGGGGAATGCGCGCACAAATAGATCACCGCGCGGGCGAAACGCTCGTCACGCATGCCCGGCATGGCGACCAGCATCTGTCCGTCAAGAAAGGTCCCGCCCGCAGGGGCGTCGGAGTTCCGGGGGCGCTCGCGTCCGATCCACATGTAGAGAAGCCTAATCCCCGCCGGGGCATTTTCAACCCCGCCCGTTCGCCACGGCGCGAGGTCGGACGTGGCCTCACACGAAAGTGCGCCCGGCGCGGCTTCCCCATCGGGAGCGGAGAGGCTATCGCCTTGGCCATGCTCTCCCGTCTGCGTCACTACACATTGTGCTCGCTTGCGCTCGTGCCCCTCGCGGGCCCGGCCCTTGCCGGCGACATGTCTGCCTGGTCCGCCCCGGAAGGCACCGCCGCGCGCCTCGTCGCGGGCGGCAGCCAGGACGGCGCACTGATGGGCGGCGTTGAAATCCGCCTGCCCCCGGGACTGAAGACCTATTGGCGCTATCCCGGCGACAGCGGCGTGCCGCCGCATTTCGACTGGAGCGGCTCGCGCAATGTCGAGGCGGTCGAGGTGCTGTGGCCGGCCCCGACGCGGTTCGACGATGGCGGCTCCTTCTCCATCGGCTACAAGCACGACGTCGTGCTGCCGCTGCGCATCACGCCCAAGGACCCGGCGCAGCCGGTCGAACTGAAGCTGAACCTCGATTTCGCCGTCTGCGGCAAGATCTGCCAGCCGGCCAATGCCGCGCTCGACCTGGCTCTGCCGCCCGGCGGCGCCGGCACGGCCTACCCCGCTCTGAAGCAGGCGCTGGCAAGCGTTCCGCGCCCGGCCACGCTCGGCGCGCAGGGCGAGACGGGGATCGCCACCGCCGAACTGCACCAAGGCGCCGATGGCGCCGTCCTGCGCATCGTGACCCAGGTCGACCACGCCGGGGCGGCCGATCTGTTCGTCGAGGGGCCGGGCGAGGACTGGGCGCTGCCGCTGCCGTCGCGCGAGACCGGGGCCGACGGACGGACCATTTTCGTGCTGCCCGTCGACGGCGTTCCCAAGGGCGCGGACGTCGCCACCGCCCGGCTGCGCTTCACCCTCGTCGATGGCGAGCGCGCCATCGAGGTGGACGCTCCCCTTTCCGCCCGCTGAACCCGCTTCCCGCCACGCGGGAAATCGCTATGGTACCGTCCGACCTGACCCGCCGGTCGCGGCGGGCGCCGGTCTGCACGGTTCCTCGGCGGGTTCCGTTCCCCATTTTCCGCCGTAAGAAAGGAAACACCCATGACGATCAAGGTCGGCGACCAGCTCCCCAGCGTCACTTTCCGCGTGGCCACGGAGGACGGCCCGGTGCCGAAATCCACCGATGAGCTGTTCAAGAACAAGAAGGTCGTGCTGTTCGCCGTTCCCGGCGCCTTCACGCCCACCTGCCACAAGAACCACCTGCCGAGCTTCATCGCCCGCGCCGAGGAAATCCTCGCCAAGGGCGTCAGCACCATTGCGGTGACGGCGGTGAACGATCCCTTCGTGATGGCGGCCTGGGAAAAGGCGTCCAACGCCAATGGCAAGATCGTCTTCCTGTCGGACGGCAATGCCGAGTTCGCCAAGGCGGTCGGCCTCGACTTCGACGCCTCCGGCGCCGGCCTCGGCGTGCGCTCCAAGCGCTACTCCATGCTGGTCGACGATGGCGAGGTGATGATCCTCAATGTCGAGGACGTGCCGAGCAAGGCCGACAAGACCAACGCCGACGTGCTGCTCACCCAGTTCTGAGCCTGTCGAGGCCGATCCCGGCCGATGGCGCAGCCCTCGCGCCGGGATCGTCCGCCTGAGCCCCGGACAGGCGACCCATCGCTCAGGCGATGATATCCGGGCAGATCTGATCCTCGATATAGCCGATGCGATCGCGCAGCTGCAGCTTGCGCTTCTTGAAGCGGGCGAGCTGAAGCTGGTCGCTGCCCGGCATGTCCTGAAGTGCCTGGATCGCGACATCCAGATCACGGTGCTCCTGCCGCAAGCGCTCGAGGTGAGCCAGGAGCTCGCGTTCCTCATCCGCCGTCATCTGTGTCAAACGCCTGACCCGAAAACCGACTCATCCCCGGTACGGCCGGGGTCGGTGCTAAGTATCGCCGCCCTCGCCGCCGGCCGCAACAGCGGGCCGACCCGCCACCCCCCATTACCACGCTGCAGTGCAGCACATCCTTTCATCGACAGCCCGTGCCTCTCGTGACAGACTGATGACGTTCGCTTCGGAAGACAGGAGATACTGTCCATGACCATGCAGTCGCATGTTGCCGAGTTGGAACGTCGCCACCAGGCACTCGAGAAGCAGTTGCGGGAAGAGATTACCCGCCCCGCGACGGACGACACCCGCATCGCCGATCTCAAGCGGCGCAAGCTGATCCTCAAGGACGAAATCGCCCGCTGCAAGGGCGCGACCCTCCACTAGACCACGCCCCCGACAGGCCTGCCCCGCACGCGGATCGGACAACCCGTTCTCTGTCGCAGAGCGAGAGGCGTTTGCGCGAGCAGACCGGTCCAATCGGATCGCGTTCTGGCAGTGCCCGGCCGGCATCACCGGCCCTCCACAGGACTGGACCCAAGACCCGGCCGCCGGCCCCCAGCCGGCGGCTCGCTTTTGTGCGCCCGGACGCACTGCCACAGGCAAGCTGACGACCAAAAGCAACCCGACGAAGGGCGTAAGCATTTCAGCGTCTTGCCAGATGCGCGCGAAAGACGAACTCTCGGAGCCATAAAAAACCTGCCCGACAAGAACGTTCCCGAGGGAGACGCCCGCCATGCCCGGTGCCGCCAGCCGCTACCCCGACCTGCATGCCCATTCCATCCGCGACCCGGAAGGCTTCTGGCGCGACGCCGCCCGCGCCATCGACTGGACGTCGGAAGGCGAACGGGTCTTCGATTCCACGCTCGGCATTTATGGCCGCTGGTTTCCCGGCTGGACCAGCAATGTCTGCCACAATGCGGTGGACCGGCATGTCGCCGCCGGGCGCGGCGCGCAGCCGGCGATTTTTTATGACAGCCCGGTCGCCGGCGCCAAGCGCAGCATTACCTATGCCGAGCTGAAGGACGAGGTGAGCCTGCTCGCCGGCGTGCTGGGCGAGCTCGGCGTCGGCAAGGGCGATCGGGTCGTCATCTACATGCCGATGATCCCCGAGGCGATGTTCGCGATGCTGGCCTGCGCGCGGATCGGGGCGGTGCACTCGGTCGTGTTCGGCGGCTTCGCGGCGGCCGAGCTCGCCAGCCGCATCGAGGATGCCCAGCCCAAGCTCGTGCTCTCCGCCTCCTGCGGCATCGAGCCGTCGCGCGTCGTCCACTACAAGCCGCTGCTCGACCTCGCCTTGAGCATGGCGACGCACAAGCCCGAGGCCTGCCTGATCTTCCAGCGCCCGCAGCTGGAGGCGAAGCTCGCGCCCGGCCGCGATCATGACTGGGCCACACGGCGCGAAGCCGCGCTCGCCGCCGGCCTGCAGGCAGAATGCGTGCCGGTGGACGCCACCGATCCGCTCTACATCCTCTACACCTCAGGCACGACCGGAAAGCCCAAGGGGGTGGTGCGCGACAGCGGCGGCTACATGGTGGCGCTGCGCTGGTCGATGGAGGGCCTCTACGATGTGCGCCCGGGCGAGGTCTACTGGTCGGCCTCGGATATCGGCTGGGTGGTCGGCCATTCCTACATCGTCTACGCGCCGCTGCTCGCCGGCTGCACCACCGTGCTCTATGAGGGCAAGCCCGTCGGCACGCCCGATGCCGGCGCCTTCTGGCGGGTGATCGAGGAATACAAGGTGGCGGTGCTGTTCACCGCCCCCACCGCCCTGCGCGCCATCAAGAAGGAAGACCCGGAAGGGCGGCTGATGGGCGCGTATGACCGTTCCAGCCTGCGCACCCTGTTCCTCGCCGGCGAGCGGGCCGACCCCGACACGGTGGAATGGGCCAAGGCCCGGCTCGGCGTGCCGGTGGTCGACCACTGGTGGCAGACCGAGACCGGATGGGCGATTGCCGGCAACCCGGTCGGCCTCGGCGCCCTGCCGATCCGCGTCGGCTCCACCGGCGTGCCGATGCCGGGCTACCAGGTCGACATTCTCGACGAGGGCGGCCACCCGATCGGCGCCGACCGCATGGGCTCCATCGCCATCAAGCTGCCGCTACCGCCCGGCTGCCTGCCGACCCTGTGGCGGCAGGACGAGCGCTTTCGCGAGAGCTACCTCGTCGATTATCCCGGCTACTACAAGACGGCGGATGCCGGCTTCACCGATGCCAATGGCCAGCTCTTCATCATGGGCCGCACCGACGACATCATCAATGTCGCCGGCCACCGGCTCTCCACCGGCGGCATGGAGGAAGTGCTCGCCGCCCATGCCGATGTCGCGGAATGCGCGGTTATCGGCATTCATGACGAGCTCAAGGGCGAGGTGCCCTGCGGCTTCGTGGTGCTGAAGGCGGGGGTGGCCCGTTCGCCGGCCGATATCGAGGCGGAAATCGTGGCGCTGGTGCGCGAGCGCATCGGCCCGGTGGCGGCCTTCCGCCTCGCCATCACCGTCAACCGGCTGCCCAAGACCCGCTCGGGCAAAATCCTGCGCGGCACGATGAAGAAAATCGCCGATGCCGAGCCGTGGAACATGCCCGCGACCATCGACGACCCGGCCGCGCTCGACGAGATCGCCCTCGCGCTGGGCGCGCGCGGCCTCGCCAAGGTGACGGCCGCCTAGAGCGTTTTCGAGCGAAGTGGATACCGGTTCGCGTGAAGAAAACGCGACAAAAGAAAGAGTTAGAGCGTTTCACTGTTTCCATGAAACAGTGAAACGCTTTAGCAGCTTCCCTCACGAAAAAGCCCGGGAGCGTGCGCCCCCGGGCTTTGATCCTTCAGGCCGCGCGCCGCAGGGCGGGGCTCATTCCTCGTCGTCGGCCTCGCTCTTGCGCGAGCCGCCGAGCTTGGCGAACACGGTCTCCAGGTCGATCGGCTCCTCGCGCGGCTTGCGGCTCGGCACGAAGGGCTCCGGCCCGTCGCCGATCGACACGTCGACCGGCAGCAGCGTCGCCTCGTGCTCGCCGGTCGGCGCCGCCGTGGCGGGGCGATCCTTGGAGGAGCGCTGCACCTCGATATCGAGGTCGATCTGCGAGCACAGGCCGAGCGTCACCGGGTCCATCGGCGTCAGATGCGCCGCGTTCCAGTGGGTGCGCTCCTTGATCGACTCGATGGTGGTCTTGGTGGTGCCGACCAGCCGCATGATCTGGCTGTCCTTCAGCTCCGGATGGTTGCGCAGCAGCCAGAGAATGGCGTTCGGGCGGTCCTGGCGCTTGGACACCGGGGTGTAGCGCGGGCCGCGGCGGCGCTTGGGCTCCGGCAGGCGCACCTTCGATTCCAGCAGCTTCAGGCGGTAATTCGGATTCTTCTCGGCGCGCTCGATTTCCTCGCGGGCCAGCTGGCTGGTGGTCATCGGGTCGCTGCCCTTGATGCCCTGCGCGACCTCGCCATCGGCGATGCCCTTCACCTCAAGCACATGCAGCTTACAAAAGTCCGCGATCTGGTCGAAGGTCAGCGCGGTATTCTCGACCAGCCACACGGCGGTGGCCTTCGGCATGAGGGGGGCGTTCGCCATGGGACGCAGCTCCATCCAGTGAGGCGCCGGGCTGGCGATGAAACCGAGCCGGCGTGCAGATTTGAGGTCTTTCGGCCGCGCAAACTTCTCCCCGCGCCCCACCACCCTGCGGGGCGGAGCCTCGGACCGTCTCGCGATGACCGGGATGTTGCGAATATAGGCTTCCGCGCGCCTTCCTGCAAATCCAAAGACGCGGCGCCGGGGGTGGCGGTTATCTTCCGGCGCTGCTAGCGTCCGCGGCCCCCCAACCAGCAAGGATGACGCGATGAAGCCTGTTCGACTTCTGACCGCCGCCACCCTCCTCCTCACCGCCGTCACCGGCGCCTTCGCGCAGGAAGCCGCGCGCGAAATGCCCGGCACCGAGGATGTCGCCGGCATCACCGGCGGCAGCTATACCGTCGACCCGGACCACACCCAGATCGTCTGGACCGTCGATCACATGGGCATCACCCCGCTCGCCGGCATGTTCGGCGCTTCCGCCGGGACGCTGGTTCTCGACCCCACCAAGCCGGACGAGGCGAAGCTGGACGTCACCATCCCCATGTCGGGCCTGCGCGTCACCTCGGAGGGTTTCGCCGCCCATCTGGCGAGCCCGGAAATTCTCGACACGGCGAAATTCCCCACCGCCAGCTTCAAATCCACCCGGGTGACGGTTGAAGGCACCGACGCCACCATCGAGGGCGAACTGACGCTGCATGGGGTGACAAAGCCGGTCACGCTGGATGTCAGCTTCTTCGGCGCCGGCATCAACCCGATGACCAAGGCCGAGAATATCGGCTTCACCGCCACCGCCGAAATCCGCCGCAGCGAGTTCGGCCTGGGCTTCGGCACGCCGGTCATTTCCGACGAGGTGGCGCTCGACATCGTCGGCGCCTTCATCAAGCAGCCCTGATCCGGCCCCGCTTGACAGCGCGGGCCCCGGCACCCATGACGGTGGCGAGGCCCCGCTGGACCCTGCGATGACCCCCGAAACATCTGCCCGGAAGCCCGAGCTTCGCGTTCTTCTCTGCGCCCCGCGCGGCTTCTGCGCCGGCGTGGTGCGCGCCATCGACGCGGTGGAGCGGGCGCTGGAGATCTATGGCCCGCCGGTCTATGTCCGCCATGAGATCGTGCACAATAAATACGTCGTGGAAGGGCTGAAGGCGAAGGGCGCGGTCTTCGTCGAGGAACTCGACGAAATCCCGGCCGGCACCACCGCCCCGGTCATCTTCTCCGCTCATGGCGTCGCCCGCGCGGTGCCGGAGGACGCGGCCCGCCGCAATTTCTTCGCCATCGACGCCACCTGCCCGCTGGTGACCAAGGTTCACCGCGAGGCCACCGTCCATCACAAGCGGGGGCGCGAGGTCGTGCTCATCGGCCATGCCGGTCATCCCGAGGTGATCGGCACGATGGGCCAGCTGCCCGAGGGCGCCGTCTCGCTGGTCGAAACCGCCGAGCAGGCGCGGCTCTTCCAGCCCCGCGATCCCGGCAATCTCGCCTTCACCACCCAGACCACCCTCTCGATCGACGACACCGCCGAGATCGTCGCCATCCTGCGCGAACGCTTCCCCGCCATGGTGGCGCCGCACAAGGAGGACATCTGCTACGCCACCACCAACCGGCAGGAAGCGGTCAAGCGTGTCGCCCCGGCGGTGGACGCGATGATCGTGGTCGGCGCGCCCAACTCGTCCAATTCCCAGCGCCTGCGCGAGGCCGCCGAGCGCGAGGGCTGCCGCCATGCCGTGCTGGTGCAGCGCGCCAGCGACATCGACTGGAGCGTCTTCGGCGCCCTCGCCTCGCTGGGCGTCAGTGCCGGCGCCTCGGCCCCGGAAATCCTCGTCGAGGAGATCCTCGACGCCTTCGCCGCGCGCTACACGCTTAAGGTGGAGACGGTGCATACCGCCCATGAGGACGTGTTCTTCCCGCTGCCCCGGCAGCTCCGTTCCGACGCTGCCGAATAGGCTCGACCCCACCCCATGGCCGTTTACACCGATGTCTCCCCGGAAGAGCTCGAAGCCTTCCTTGCCACCTATGATCTCGGCCGTCTGCGCGCCTTCAAGGGCATCGCCGAGGGCGTCGAGAATTCCAACTACCTGCTGCAGACCGAGGCCGGCAGCTTCATCCTCACGCTCTATGAGAAGCGGGTGAACCCGGCCGACCTGCCCTTCTTCGTCGGGCTGATGGAGCATCTGGCGACGCGCGGCATTGATTGCCCGCAGCCGGTGCGCAACCGCGAGGGCGTGGCGCTCGGCACGCTGGCCGGGCGGCCGGCGCTCATCGCCACCTTCCTCGTCGGCACCTCGGTGCGCCGCCCCACCGCCGCCAACTGCGCCGCGCTTGGCACCGCTCTGGCCGGCCTGCACAAGGCGGGGGCCGACTTCACCGCCTTCCACCGCGCCAATGCGCTCTCGGTCGCCGGCTGGCGCCCGCTCTATGAGCAGGCGGGCGCGCGGGCCGACACGGTGGCGCCGGGCCTGTCCGCCCTCATCGCCGACGAGCTCTCCGTGCTGGAGGCGCGCTGGCCGACCGATTTGCCGGGCGGCGTCATCCATGCCGACCTGTTTCCGGACAATGTGTTCTTCACCGATGGGCGGCTGTCGGGGCTGATCGACTTCTATTTCGGCTGCAACGACCTGCTGGCCTATGACGTCGCCATCTGCCTCAACGCCTGGTGCTTCGAGCCGGACGGCGCCTTCAACCAGACCAAGGGCCGCGCCTTGCTCGCCGCCTATCAGGCCGAGCGGCCGCTCGGGGCCGAGGAGATCGCCGCGCTGCCTCTGCTGGCGCGCGGCGCCGCACTGCGCTTCCTGCTCACCCGGCTGGTCGACTGGCTGAACGTGCCGCCCGGGGCGCTGGTGCGCCCGCACGACCCGCTGGAATATCTGCGCAAGCTGCGCTTCCACCGCTCGGTGACGAGCCCGCGCGACTACGGCATCATGGAAGGCCCAACGCTTTGAAGACAGCGCCCGGAACCGCCCGCGTCTTTGCCGACGATGCCGCCGGCGACGCGCCGAAGGGCATCGTCGCCATCTGGACCGACGGCGCCTGCTCCGGCAATCCCGGCCCCGGCGGCTGGGGCGCGATCCTGCGCTATGCCGGCTCGCAGAAGGAGCTGTCCGGCGGCGAGACCCCCACCACCAATAACCGCATGGAGCTGATGGCGGCGATCTCCGCGCTGGAGGCGCTGAAGCGCCCCTGCACGGTCGATCTGCACACCGACAGCGAATATATGCGCAACGGCATCACCAAATGGATCGCCGGCTGGAAGCGCAATGGCTGGCGCACCGCCGACAAGAAGCCGGTGAAGAATGTCGACCTGTGGGAGCGGCTGGAAGCGGCCATCGCCCGCCACGAGATTCGCTGGCACTGGGTCAAGGGCCATGCCGGCGACGAGATGAACGAGCGCGCCGATGAGCTCGCCCGCGCCGGCATGGCGCCCTACAAGGCGGCACGGGGCGCCTTCTGAAACCGGGGCGGACAACTATGGCGGACGGTATCGAGGCGCCTGCGGGCGCGGCTATGGGCGCGCCGGCCCGGCTTCTGCGGGCCGAAGGGCTGGCCGTCTTCGCCGCCGCGCTGGTCGCTTATGCCGCGCTCGGCGCCAGCTGGTGGCTGTTCGCGGCGCTGATTCTGGCGCCTGATCTGTCCATGCTCGGCTATCTCGCCGGGCCGCGCCCCGGCGCCTTCTTCTATAATGCCGCCCACACGTATGTCGCTCCGGCCCTGCTCGGCGGCCTCGCCTATGGCGTCAGTGTGCCGCTTGCCGGCGCGATCGCCCTTATCTGGACGGCGCATATCGGGCTCGACCGGCTGCTGGGCTATGGCCTGAAATATCCGGCGGGTTTTGCCTTCACCCACCTTGGCCGTGTCGGCCGAAACTGAGGAAGGCCGCGCGGGAAACGGCCGCGCGGATTGACAAGGCCCCCTCCCCTCCGCTATCAGCCGGGCCTCAATTTCTGCTGGCGGATCGAGGCGCGGCCATGGGGCGCCGTCTCATACGCAGGCGCCGTCGATCCGAAGGTTAGTGTCATGAAGATCCGTAACTCGCTCAAGTCGCTGCTCGGCCGTCACCGCGACAACCGTCTGGTGCGCCGCAAGGGCCGCGTCTACATCATCAACAAGACCCAGAAGCGCTTCAAGGCCCGCCAGGGCTGAGCCAGGGCTGCTGAACGAAGGCTGCTGAGCCTTCCGGCCGACCTGCCGCGTTCACGATTTCGCGGCTGGCTTCCCGGCAATATTGCTCAAGGGCGCCGTGACTCCTAACATGGAGACATGCGCGCCCTTTTTGCTGCCCTGATCCTCGCTGCCGCGCCGCTCGGTGCCATGGCCCAGACCCAGCTGCCCCCCAATGCCGGGGAGCGGCCAGAGGCGGCCGCGCCGGCTGAGTCGGCCAAATCAGGCGAGACGGCCAAATCCGGCGAGACCGCCAAATCCGACGAGACGGCGAAGCCGGCGGAACCTGACCGCGCCAAGCGGCTCGACGCGCTGTTTGCCGCGCTGAAGGCGGCGCCGGACGAGGAATCGGCCAAAGCCATCGCCGCCCGCATCGATGTCGCCCTGACGCCTTCGGGCAGCGACACGGCGGACCTCCTGATGGCCCGCGCCTCGCAGGCGACCCAGGCCAAGAAGTTCGATCTGGCGGTGGAACTGCTGGACGGCCTGCTGGCGATCGAGCCCGATTATCTGGAAGCGTGGAACAAGCGCGCCACCGTCTTCTTCCTGCGGCAGGACTTTTCCAATGCGCTGATCGACCTGCGCCAGGTCGTCGCCCGCGAGCCGCGCCATTATGGCGCCTGGGCCGGCATCGCCATCATCTGCAAGGAGATCGGCGACGAGAAGCGCTCGCTGGAAGCGGCCCGGCACGCCCTCGCCCTCTATCCCCATCTCGGCGAGATCAAGGATCTGGAAGAGGAACTGTCGATCAAGGTCGAGGGCCGGCCGATCTAGGATCGGCCGTTCGCAAGGTCGAAGGCCGGCCGACCTGGGATCGGCCATTCGCAAGGTCGAAGGCCGGCCGATCTGGGATCGGCCGTTCGCAAGGTCGAAGGCCGGCCTGCTGAGAGCGGCCATTCTCGCCCCGTCGCCGCTCACGCCCGATCGTAATCCACGAAGCTGAAGGCGAATTCGTCCTTCTCGCCTTGGATCGGCCCTTCGCGGCCGACCTCCCGCCAGGCCTCGCGGGCAAAGGCGGGGAAATGCACGTCGCCCTCCGGCCGGCCATGCACCTCGGTCAGGCGCAGCCGCGTGGCATGGGGAAAGGCCTGCGCATAGATCTGCGCGCCGCCCACCACCGCCATCTCGTCGACGCCGAGCCGTGCCGCCTCCTGCGCCCCGCGCTCCAGTGCCGCGCCGAGCGAGGAAACCACCAGCACCCCCTCCGGCGGCCGGAACCCGGTGTCGCGGGTGATGACGAGGCTGGTGCGGCCCGGCAGCGGCCGGCCGATCGATTCGAAGGTCCGCCGCCCCATCAGGATCGGCTTGCCCCAGGTGATCGCCCGGAATCGCTTGAGATCGCCCGATATGTGCCAGGGCAGCGCGTCGCCGCGGCCGATGACGCCGTTCTCCGCCACGGCGGCGACAAGGGTGAGCACGGTCATGCGGACCTCCCACGAAGCAGCGCCAGCGCCGTTTCCGCCGCCGCAAGCCCGGTCTGGTGCGCGCCATGGGCGGTGGAATAGGCGTGGGGCGAGGACGCCTCGCCGGCGAACAGCACCCGCTCGCCGAGAGGCTCGGTCAGTGTCCGGGTCAGCCGCGCGCGCATCGGGGCATAGCCCGGCAGCGCGCAGCTATAGCCGCCGCCGATCAGCGGGTCGGCGACCCAGCCCGTCGTGGCGACGCCGGCAATATGTGTCTCGATCCCGGCGCCGAAGGCGTCCTTCAGCGCGGCGAGGGCGAAATCGCGCATCGCCGCCGGCCCGGCCTGCACCAGCGCCGCGGCGTTGGCGCCGCCGAGCTGAGCGATCGCCATCGGCTGGCCGAACGGGTTCAGGGTGATGTTCACCGGTGTGCGACCGGGGTCCCTGAGGTCGAGCGTGTCGATATAGCTGGTGGGCTCGACCCCGAACACGTCGCGGTCGAACAGGAAGGCGACCTTCTCCGCCGCCCCCAGCGGCAGCGCCTCGAACGCCTCGGCGAGATCAGGCGGCAGCAGCGGCGCGAAGGCAAGGCCGCCGCGCGCGATCACCGCCGTCGGCACCGCGACGATGGCGAGCCGGGCGGTCAGCGTGCCGCGCGAGGTGGCGAGCGACACCCCCTCCCCCGACCAGTCGATGGTGGAGACCGGGCAGCCGGTCACGATGTCGAGGTCCGGCGCCACACGGGCGGCCAGCGCCTGCACCAGCGCGCCATAACCCTTCTCGACCGGGTAGTTCTCGCCCGTATCGGAATAGGCGGCGTAGTCGAGCGTGGAGAGCCGTTCCGGCTCGGCCGCCGAGAGCACGGTCAGCCAGTGCCGGGCGAGGCGGGCCCATGGCGTCGCGGGGCCGAGCACCTCGCTGGCCGCGATGTCGCGCCCGTCCTCGCCGGCCTTGTGGAGGGCGGCGTAAACGGCCTGAAGGTCGTTCCAAACGGCCTGACACTCCACCTCATCGGCCCAGCGATCGCCCAGATGAGTCGCCCGCGCCTTGCGGTTTCCGCGCGCGAAGGCGAAGCCGAGTTCGTCGGCGGCGGCACGCAGAGGATTGACAGAAGCCGAGTGCAGCCAATGACATCCGCGATCCCAGGCGACGCCGAAGGTCGCGGTATCGGTAAAGGCCCGCCCGCCGGTCCGGGTCGCGGCTTCCACCACGCGCACGTCGATCCCGGCCTGCTTCAGCCGCGCCCCAGCCGCAAGCCCCCCCGCCCCGGCACCGACCACGATCACCTCATGCTGTGCAGCCACGGTCACGTCCGGCTTTGGCGGGGGTCATCTGGCGAGGCCGTGCGCAAGGCGTTGCGACGAAACGCCTATTTCTTGCGGAACGCATCAAGCCGCACGACCTGGGCGCCGCCCGAGCCGCCATCGGTCGGCTCGTCGTCGTCCATTTTCGTCGGAGCGCCCTTGGCATCCGCAGCCTTGCTGTCGGACGTTTTTTTGTCGGACGCCTTGTCGCCTGCGGATGGGCGCGCAGCGCCATCCGGGCTGGCGGCCTCGACGGAAGGCTGGGCCGGCGCGCGCGGGGCCGGCTTCGGCGCGGCCTTGGCATCGGGTACCGCCACCGGGGCGGCAGGCTTGGTCTCGGTGGACTTGGTCTCGGTGGGCTTCTGCGCGGCCGTCTTCGACCCGATGGACCGGGCCGCCACGGCCTCGGTCGGGTCCACCTTGGGCGGCACTTCGGTGAGGCGCGTGGGCGCGCGGGTGGAAGGAACCGAGGTGGGTCGTCCCTCGCCGATCGGCGTCGGCGCCGTGGCGGGGGGCCCGTCCTGGCCATCACCTTCCGCGTCGGCGTCGGCGTCGTCTTCCACCGATTCGAACTGCAGCCCAAACTTGACCGAGGGGTCGAAGAAGCCCTTCAGCGCCGCATAGGGCACGTGAAGGCGCTCGGGAATGCCATTGAAGGAAAGGCCGACCTCGAAGAACTGGTCAGTGACGATCAGGTCCCAGAACTGATGCTGGAGCACGATGGTCATCTCTTCGGGGTAGCGCTCCTTCAGGCGCGGCGAAATCCGCACGCCGGGCGCGCAGGTATCGAAGGCCAGATAGAGATGGTGCTCCCCGGGCAGCCCGTCGCGGGCGACATCGGTCAGGACGCGGCCAACGACGCCGCGCAACGCATCCTGCACAAGCAGGTCATATCGGATCAGATCGACGCTCATGCCGGCAATGAACCCGATTTCAGCCCCGACGGCCAGTAGGTTTTGAGAAGGAAGTGCAGGCTTCTGTTGCCAGGTGCCTGCGAACCCCGCCTCACGGTGCTACCCGCTTGGACTTATTTTCCGTAGATCAAACCGCTCACGCGGCCTGAGCAACCGGAGCATAGTTGTCGTTGGCAACTATATGTTTGGTCCGATGACGGCGGTACCATGCCGGGCGAAAGAAGACCCTTTACGCTCTCGTCGATCCTGTTTCGCCCCCGCCGCAGCCCACCCTTCGATGGGTTCCGGTGGAGGCGCCGGGTACTGCCCCCGGGTCCGAAGAGTTTATTCCGATGTCCGTTTATCGCCATATCCGGCTTGCGCCAGCAAACTGAATATAGGGGTTTGCCCGCCCGGTTGGAAGGGGGCATGCGCAACTCCCCCTTCCTATCCCCTTGCCAGCGCTACGCCTCGGTCTGGTCGCCATATTGCAGATGCTCGATCGGCCGATTGCCGCCATTGGTGCCGAGCAGCTTTTCCTCCTGCGCGGCAATTTCCGTCCGCAGCGTCTCCATGAAGATCTGGCGCATCATCTCATAGTCGAGCCGCACGTCGGAATGGGCACTGCGCAGGGCCTGACCCTCGCGCAGCACCAGCGCCGGTGCCGTGTGAGCATGCTCCACCGTGAAGTCGAGCGGGTGCGTCGCATCCTTTTCCAGCAGGTTCAGGTGCATGCGCAGGCGATGCAGATCGGTGTTGAGCGCGTCGGTGCTTTTGGTCACGGCTTCCTCCCTCAGACTTTGGTCGCATCGGGACAAGTCGAGCCTGCCGGGAATGTTCCCCGTTACCGCCCCCGGCCGGCGCAGGGGCTTGCTGGGGACGCCGGGCCGAATGGCGGCCGGCCGGGTGTGCCAGCGCCGCCTCATGCTATATGTGGTGGGCAGGAACGCCTCGGGAACCATAGGCATGCGGAACTATCACGAGCTTCTGGAACGGGTGCTGCGCGAGGGCACGCGCAAGGACGACCGGACCGGCACCGGCACGCTGTCGATTTTTGGCCACCAGATGCGCTTTGACCTTGGCGAGGGCTTTCCCCTCGTCACCACGAAGAAGCTGCACCTGCGCTCCATCATCCACGAATTGCTGTGGTTCCTCGCGGGCGATACCAACATCGCCTATCTCAAGGAAAACGGCGTCTCGATCTGGGACGAGTGGGCCGACGCCAAGGGCGATCTTGGCCCCGTCTATGGCCATCAGTGGCGTTCCTGGCCGGATGGGCAGGGCGGGGTGATCGACCAGATCGCGCAGGTGGTCGCCGACATCCGCCGCAACCCCGATTCGCGCCGGCTGATCGTCTCGGCCTGGAACCCGGCCGACGTACCGAAAATGGCCCTGCCGCCCTGCCATTGCCTGTTCCAGTTCTATGTGCAGGACGGGCGGCTCTCCTGCCAGCTCTACCAGCGCTCCGCCGACATCTTCCTCGGCGTGCCGTTCAACATCGCCTCCTACGCCCTCCTCACCCATATGGTGGCGCAGGTGACGGGCCTTCAGCCGGGCGACTTCGTCCACACCTTCGGCGACGCCCACATCTATCTCAACCACCTCGACCAGGTGCACGAGCAGCTCTCGCGCACCCCGCGCGCCCTGCCGCGCCTGACGCTGAACCCCGGCGTGGACGACCTGTTCGCCTTCCGCTTCGAGGACATCGCGATCGAAGGCTATGACCCCCACCCGGCGATCAAGGCGAAGGTCGCGGTCTGATGCCCCTTGCCCTGCGCCCCGCCCGGCCGGACGACGCCGCGCTGATCCTTGCCTTCGTGCGCGAGCTGGCCGAGTACGAGAATCTGCTGCACGAGGTGGAAGCGACGGCCGAGGATTTCGCCCGCGACCTCTTCGGGCCGCAGCCTCGCGTGTTCTGCGACATCGCCGAATGGGACGGCGCGCCAGCCGGCTTCGCGCTCTGGTACTACACCTTCTCCACCTTTCGCGGCCGGCAGGGCATCTTCCTGGAAGACATCTTCGTGCGCCCGGAATTTCGCGGGCGCGGCATCGCAAGGGCGCTGATGCGCCGGCTGGCAAGGCGCTGCGTCGACGAGGCGCTCGGCCGCTTCGAGTGGAACGTGCTGGACTGGAACGCGCCCGCCATCCGCTTCTACCGCTCGGTCGGCGCCTTGCCACTGGACGCCTGGACCATGCAGCGCGTCAGCGGCGAGGCTCTGGAGAAGCTGGCGGAAGGCTGACGCCGCCGGCACCTGCGCCCTGCGTAAGGGGGCCACGACGGCACTCACGAAAAAGCCGCCGGCGAGACGCCGGCGGCTGATACGCGGGAGGCGGGTGGGATGCCCGCCGCTGCAGCCGCTCAGAGCGGTTCGGCGTCCGGACCAGCCTCCGGTCCGTCCGGGCCATCGTCCATCGGGCCGGGCGGCATGCGGTGGTGCATCGGGCCGTCGTGCCCGTACCCGCCGGGGCCGGCGCGATGCGGGCCGTGACCCTTGCCATCGCGACCAGGGCCGTGACGGCCGTCGGCCATCCGCGGGTGCTCGACCTGCTTGAACAGGATGGCGAACCGGCGCTGCTGGGCCTCGTCGAGGGCGTCATAGAGCGGAGCGGCCGCGTCGGCGACCTTCTTCATCATCTGGCCGCGCTCGACCATGCCGTCGGCCTGCGCGCGCAGCCGCTCGATCATGTCGGGGCGCTCGTCCTTGGACCTGTCAGCCCGTTCGGCGCGACGCTCGGCGCGATTCTCCATCCGCTCCTTGGCGGCTTCCTGCAGCGCGTTCTCCACCGCCGGCCACAGCTTCTCCTGCTCAGCGGTCAGCCGCAGCCCGGCCTTGAGGGCGGCGATGCGCGCGTCGCTCATGGCGCCGGCGAATTCCGCCATCTGCTCGGCGCTCGGACGAGAGTGCTCGGGGCCGCCCGGCTTGGGAGCCGCCACGCCAAAGGTCACACCGCCGAGAAGGGCAGCGGCAGTTGCAGCAATGATCGTACGTTTCATCGGCCTCATCTCCTGTGAAGGTGAGGTCGATGCTGGGTCATTCGTACCGAAGATTCAAATGAAACTTCGGTAATGAACCTATATTACCTTCGGAAATGAAGATGAATAGACGTTCAGATTCATGAATAGTTATTAACCCGGAGATATCATCTTCTCAGGACGGACAACCGCATCGAATTCCTCATCGGTGACATAGCCGCCGCCGACCGCTTCCTGGCGCAGCGTCGTGCCGTTCTTGTGCGCGGTCTTGGCGATCTTGGCGGCGTTGTCATAGCCGATCTTGGGCGCCAGCGCCGTCACCAGCATGAGCGAGCGCTCCAGCGCCGCCTTGATGTTGTCTTCGCGCGGCACGATCCCGACGACGCAATTGTCGGTGAAGCTGATCGCCGCATCCGAGAGCAGGCGCACCGACTGCAGGAAGTTATAGGCCATGACGGGATTGTAGACGTTCAACTCGAAATGCCCCTGGCTGCCGGCGAAGCCAAGAGCGGCATTGTTGCCGAACACCTGCACGCAGACCTGGGTGAGCGCCTCGCACTGCGTCGGGTTCACCTTGCCCGGCATGATCGAGGAGCCCGGCTCGTTTTCCGGCAGCGCCAGTTCCCCAAGGCCGGAGCGCGGGCCCGAGCCGAGGAAGCGGATGTCGTTGGCGATCTTGAACAGCGACACCGCGACCGTGTTGATCGCGCCATGGGAAAACACCATGGCGTCATGGGCGGCCAGCGCCTCGAACTTGTTCGGCGCCGTGGTGAAGGGAAGGCCGGTGATGGCGGCGATCCGCTCGGCCACCTTCTCGGCGAAGCCGACGGGCGCGTTGAGCCCGGTGCCGACCGCCGTGCCGCCCTGCGCCAGTTCCATCAGCCGCGGCAGCGTCTGCTCGACGCGCTCGATGCCGCTCGCCACCTGATGCGTATAGCCGGAGAATTCCTGGCCCAGCGTCAGCGGCGTCGCGTCCTGGGTGTGGGTGCGGCCGATCTTGATGATGTGCTGCCACTGCGCGGCCTTCTCGCCCAGCGCATCGCGCAGCTTGGCGAGCGCCGGAAGCAGGCGGTGGGCGATCTCCTCGGCGGCCGCGACGTGCATCGCCGTCGGATAGGTGTCGTTGGACGACTGGCTCATATTGACGTGGTCGTTCGGGTGCACCGGCTTCTTCGAGCCGAGCGTGCCGCCGAGCATCTCGATCGCTCGGTTCGAGATCACCTCATTGGCGTTCATGTTCGACTGCGTGCCCGAGCCGGTCTGCCAGACCGCCAGCGGAAAATGCGAGTCGAGCTTGCCGTCGATCACTTCCTGTGCCGCCGCGATGATGGCGTCGGCAAGCGCCGCATCGAGATGGCCGAGGTCGCGATTGGTCTCTGCCGCCGCCCGCTTGACGATGCCGAGCGCCCGAACCACCGGCAGTGGCTGCTTTTCCCAGCCGATCTTGAAATTGCCCAGCGAGCGCTGCGCCTGCGCGCCCCAGTATTTGTCGTTTTCCACCTCGATGGGCCCGAACGTGTCGGTTTCGATGCGGGTAGTGCTCATCGGTCAAAGCCTTTCGGAGGTCGGGTGCGTCAAGATGGCCCAATCAGACAGGGCATCGGCCCTCGTGGCCCGTTTAGCACGCGGCGCTGAGGGACGGAATGCGGCGGCGGGCAGGCGACAGCCGCCCGCAAGGTTCCCAGGCTACCGATCACAAACGCGTGATACCTACCCCCTTCAAGGCCTGTGCAAGCTTGGCTTGCGACCTATCTCGATACCTCCGCCGCATCCGAGGGACTCAACAGCCGACTACCTGCAACGCTTTTCACCATCGGCGGCAGCGGCGGCCGCCGCGTACCACGTGCCCGCAAATTCTTGGAAAGAGCCATTTTCGCCGATATTATGAGAGAACTAATGAAGCCCGACGCGCAGATTCTGCGCCCCCCTTCATCGGAGGCCAGCGCCCATGGGCGACATCGTGAATCTCAACCGCCATCGCAAGCGGATCGCGCGCGCCGAGGCGGAACAAATCGCCGCTGCCCGGCGTTTGGAGTTTGGCCGTCCAAAGTACCAGCGCGAGCTGACCGCGGCCGAGGAACGAAAGCAGGAAAAAATGCTTGAAGGGCATAGGCGCATACGAGAGGACGAGACATGAAGAGCCCCGTGGTTAAGCGGTCAATCGTGATTGCCGGGCACAAGACCAGCGTCAGTCTGGAGGATCAGTTCTGGGACGCCCTCAAGGAGATCGCCGCCAACCGGCGCAGCACCTTGTCGGAAATCGTCGCCTCGATTGATTCCGGGCGCAATCAGGGCAACCTGTCATCGGCGATCCGCCTTTATGTTCTGGCGCACTACCGCAGCCCGTCGTCCGGGCGCGAAACGGTGGAACACACCGAACGCAATGGATCCCTGCGCTCTACCGTTGCGTAAACCCGAAGCGGTTCCCATATCGGGAGGTGGCGGCGCGTTGTAACCTGATGCCTCGTCACCTATAACCGCCTCGTCACGTCGTTCGGACGGCGAGGCGCGGGTTTTCTTGCACGGTGGCGTCTGCCGGTTCTGCGCTTGCGAGCCCGGACAAGCCGGGCGCGCAAACGGAGTGGGCGCGGAATGTCATGGAAGAACCAGAGCGGCGGGCCATGGGGCGGTGGACCGCGCGGCCCCTGGGGCACTGGTCCGCAATCGTCGGGGCCGAATTCTCCCGATCTTGAAGACCTGATCCGTCGCGGTCAGGAGAAGCTGCGGACGGCAATCCCGGGTGGCTTCGGAACCGGCAAGGGCATCGTAGTGGTGGTGGCGCTTGCCATCGTCATCTGGCTGCTCTCGGGCTTCTACCGCGTCGAGCCTGACGAGCAGGGCGTGGTCCTGCGCTTCGGAAAATTCGTCGGGACCACCAATCCCGGCCTGAATTATCATCTTCCCTATCCGGTCGAGACCGTGCTGACCCCCCAGGTCACGCGCGTCAACCGTATCGATATCGGCATCCGCACCGGCGACGATCCGCGCCGCGGCGCCACCGCTCGCGACGTAGCCGAAGAGAGCCTGATGCTCACCGGCGACGAGAACATCGTGGACGTGGACTTCGCCGTCTTCTGGATGGTGAAGCCCGCGGCGGCCGGGTCGACGGAGGACGTCGGCGCCGCCAACTTCCTGTTCAACGTCCAGAACCCGGAAGGCACCATCAAGGCCGTGGCTGAAAGCGCCATGCGCGAGGTGGTCGGCCGCACCAACATTCAGCCCATCCTCACCGGCGCCCGCCAGAACATCGAAACGGCGGTGCAGGAACTCATGCAGCGCACGCTCGATGATTACCGGGCCGGCGTTCTCGTCACCCAGGTCCAGTTGCAGAAGGTCGATCCGCCTTCGCAGGTGATCGATTCCTTCCGCGACGTGCAGGCGGCGCGTGCCGACGCCGAGCGTCTGCAGAACGAAGCCCAGGCCTATGCCAATCGCGTGGTGCCGGAAGCCCGAGGTGACGCCGCGCGCATCACACAGGGTGCCGAGGGCTACAAGGAACGGGCGATCATCGAGGCCCGAGGCCAGGCGGCGCGCTTCCTCAGCGTTCTGGGCGAGTACCAGAAGGCGCCGGAAGTCACGCGCCAGCGGCTTTATCTCGAAACCATGGAACGCGTGTTCGGCGGAATGGACAAGGTGATCATCGATCCTGCGGCAGGCGGCTCCTCCGGCGTCGTCCCCTACCTCCCCCTCGCCCCGCTCACGGGCAGCACCACCGCTCCGGCGGCCGCTCAGGGAGCCGCGAAATGAGGAACAGCCTCGGTCTCGTTCTGGCGATTGTCGCCGCCATCGTCCTCGTCGGCCTCTTCTCGTCCCTCTTTAGCGTCTACCAAACCCAGCAGGCGCTGGTGCTGCGCCTCGGCGAACCCATCCGGGTCATCGAGGAGCCGGGCCTGCACGCCAAGATCCCGCTCATCGACAGCGTGATCTTCGTCGACAAGCGCATTCTGGACCTCGAAAATCCCTCGCAGGAGGTGATCGCCGCCGACCAGAAGCGTCTCGTTGTTGATGCCTTCGCCCGCTACCGCATCGTCAATCCGCTGCGGTTCTACCAGTCGGTCGGCACCATCGACGCGGCCAATTCCCGCCTCGCCACCGTCCTGAACTCGTCTCTGCGCCGCGTGCTGGGCGAATCCACCTTCATCGAGGTGGTACGCGACCAGCGCGAGGCCCTGATGGCGCGCATTCGCGATCAGGTTAACCGCGAGGCGGCCGGCTTCGGCATCGATGTCATCGATGTCCGCATCCGCCGCGCCGACCTGCCGGAGGCCAACAGCCAGGCGGTGTTCCAGCGCATGCAGACCGAGCGTCAACGCGAAGCGGCGGAAATCCGCGCGCAGGGCGCCGAAGCGGCGCAGACCATCCGCTCCCGCTCCGACCGCGACTCGACGATCATCGTCGCCGAAGCCAATGCCACCGCCGACCAGCTGCGCGGCGAGGGCGAGGCCCAGCGCAACGAGATCTTCGCGCAGGCCTATAATCAGGACCGCGGCTTCTTCGACTTCTATCGGTCGATGCAGGCCTATGAAGCCTCGCTGAAGGGCTCGGACACGCGGATGCTGCTGGCGCCGGATTCGGAATTCTTCCGCTTCTTCGGCAATCCGGCGGCCCGCCCAGCTACGCCTCCCGGCCCGGCGGCCGCGCCTGTTGCGCCAGCCCCCGCTGCGCCGCTCGTGCCCGCCAACTAAAGCGGCGCGACGATGTATGATCTCATCGTCGCGCTCGGCCTCGTGCTGGTTATCGAGGGCCTGGCCCTTGCCGCGGTCCCGGCGGCAGTGCGGCGCTCGGCCGAAGCGATCGCGCAGCTGCCCGATTCGCCGCTGCGGGTGGCCGGCATCGTCGGCGCCATTGTGGGCCTTGCCATCGTCTGGCTGATCCGAGGCTAAAGAGGCGGGGCTCGTGGCCCCGCCTCGCGCTCTTTTGGCTTGCATCGCATCTTGCGCCGGGTAGCGTCTGACGCAACGGCCAGTGGATTTCGGGCCGTTCCGCCCGGATCCGCGTGGCGGCGTCAAGGAGGCGTCATGATTCACTGCCTTGAGGGCCCCGGCCTTAAGCGTTCAACCCTTGCGGTTCCGGCCCGGGAGCGGGACTTTTCCTCCGCCTCGCTCAACCGTGCCGGAGGCCGCCTCGCGCGGCACCTCGCCGCCGCGTTCATCGCCCTCAGCCTTGCCGCACCACTGGCGATGTTGCCGCAGGCGGCCCGCGCCGCCGCGACCAAAGGCCCGGACACCGTGGCCGACACCGCCGCCCAGATCATGGATGCGGTGGTCAACATTTCCACCTCGCAGACCGTCGCCCCCTCGCGCAGCGTGCCGACCCCGGAACTGCCGCCGGGTTCGCCTTTCGAGGAATTCTTCGAGGAGTTCTTCAAGCGGCGCCAGCAGCAGGGCGAGGATCAGTCCCCGCGCCGCGTTTCCTCGCTGGGCTCGGGCTTCGTCATCGACGCAGCCGGCTTTATCGTCACCAATAACCATGTCATCGCCGATGCCGACGAGGTCTACGCCAATTTCGCCGACGGCTCGAAGCTGAAGGCGGAGATTGTCGGGCGCGATACCAAGATCGACATTGCCCTGCTCAAGGTGACGCCCGAGCCCGACAAGCCGCTCAAGGCGGTGAAGTTTGGCAATTCCGACATTCTGCGGGTCGGCGACTGGGTGATGGCGATCGGCAACCCGTTCGGTCTCGGCGGAACGCTCACCGTGGGCGTGATTTCCGCCCGCAATCGCGACATCAATTCCGGTCCCTACGACAATTTCCTGCAGACCGACGCGGCCATCAACCGCGGCAATTCCGGTGGCCCGCTGTTCAACATGGAAGGCGACGTGGTCGGCATCAACACCGCCATCATCTCGCCCTCCGGCGGTTCGATCGGCATCGGTTTCGCCGTGCCCTCAAACACCGCCATCCCGATCATCGCCCAGCTCAAGGAATTCGGTGAGACGCGGCGCGGCTGGATCGGCGTCCGCATCCAGCAGGTCACGCCGGAGATCGCCGAGAGCCTGTCGCTCGATCGCGCGCGCGGTGCGCTTATCGGCTCGGTGAACGAAGACGGCCCCGCCGCCAAGGGCGGCCTCAAGGCCGGCGACGTGGTCGTCAGTTTCGACGGCAAGGAAGTGCGTGACATGCGCGCTCTGCCGATCATCGTCGCCGACACACCGGTCGACAAGGAAGTGGACGTCGTCGTCATCCGCAAGGGCCAGCAGGAGACGCTCAAGCTGGTCGTCGGCCGTCTCGACGAGGGCACGGCCTCGCCCAGCGCCGCCGAGACGCCGGAGCAAAAGCCGGACGCCCCGCCGCCTGTGACGACCCGCAAGCTGATGGGCGTCGAGATGGCGGAGATGACGCCGGAACTGCGCACCCGCTTCAAGATCAAGGATGAGCTCAAGGGCGTGGTGGTGATGGCGGTCGAGGCCGGCTCCGTCGCCGCCGAGCGCGGCATCGCTGCGGGCAACCTCATCGTCGAGGTCAATCAGGAAGCCACGCTGACCCCCGGGGATGTCGAGAACCGCCTCGCCGCGCTCAAGAAGGAGGGTCGACGCTCGGCCTTGCTGATGGTGGCCGATCCCGAGGGGCAGATCCGTTTCACGGCGCTGCCGATCGAATGATCGCTAGCGCCTGATCCGGCAAACGGCGGTCACATCACCTGATGTCGCTACGACGCAAGCACCCCGGAGCTCTGCTCCGGGGTTTTCGTTTACAACGCGAATACCGCAGAACGCCGTTGCGGCGCTCTCAGGGCCGCGGCGGCGGCATGGGCGGCAAGGGTGCAAGCCCCCCAGCCGGTAGGCCCGTGCCGGCCTCGGCCTGCGAGGTCTTGCTCTCCGTCAGCTGGACGGTCCAGCTCTTCTGTTCGTGGGTGTCGACCTCGAAGAAGCCGGTGCGGTCGAAGCCACGCGCCAGGCAGTCCTGGATGCCGCGAATGGTGAATTCCTTCTCGCGGGTGCACATGAAGGCCTTGCCAGACCATTCCCCGCCGAGATCGTAGTCAATGGCGTAGACATAGTAGAAGCGCGCCACCAGATCGCCGCGCAGCAGCGTCTCGCAGCTATTGGCGCCGATGTTCCACCAGCCCTCGGTCGACCAGGCATTGCCATCCTTGTAGCCGAGCGCGATGCCGACCCGGCTGCTGGAGCGGTTGCACAGGCGGAAATCCGCTGCCGCCGGCGCCGGCATCAGCGTGGCGAGCACCGGCAACGCCAGAACGGCTGCCAGCGCGGTCCGACCCAGCGCACCGCGCCGGCAGCCCGTGCCAGCGGGCGCGGCCCGGGAAGCAATGTCACTCGTCGACGAGAACGGCTCGAAAATCATTGACGTTTGTGCAGGTCGGCCCCGGCGTGAGCAGATCTCCGAGGGGCTCGAAGAAGCTGGTTGAATCGTTATTGGCGAGAAAGGCGGCAGGATCGAGACCCAGCCCCTTCGCGCGGGCCAACGTGTCCGGCATCACATAGGCGCCGGCCGGGTCGGAAGCGTCACCGCCGCCGCCATCGGTGCCGTCAGTGTCGCCCGCCACCGCATAGATGCCCGCCGCCCCGTCGAGCGCCACCGCGAGCGCCAGCGCATATTCCTGGTTCGGGCCGCCGCGGCCCTGCCCGCGCATGGTGACGGTGAGTTCGCCGCCCGAGAGCAGCACCGCCTTGCGGCCCGCTGCCTTCAGTTCCTTGGCCTTGGCCGCCTGGGCCTGCGCCACCTCGCGGGCCTCGCCTTCCAGATTATCGCCAAGCAGCACCGGCTCGATCCCGGCCTCGCGGGCGATCCTCTCCGCCGCGACGAACGAATCGGCCGGGCGGGAGATGAGGATGTACTCGGAACCGGCAAAGGCCGGATCGCCGGGCTTGGGCGATTCATTGGCCGGGTCTCGCAGCGCCACCGCTACAGAAGGCGGCGGGTCGATGCGATAGCGGGCGAGCACGTCGCGGGCTTCCGCCAGCGTGGTCGGGTCCGGCACGGTCGGGCCGGAGCCGATCACCGCCGGGTCGTCGCCCGGCACGTCGGAGACGGAGAGGGTCACCACCCGCGCCGGCTGGGCCAGCGCCGCGAGGCGCCCGCCCTTGATGCGCGACAGGTGCTTTCGCACGGTGTTGATCTCGGTGATGTTGGCGCCCGAGCGCAGCAGCGCACGGGTCAGCGCTCGCTTGTCGTCAAGCTCGACACCGAAGGCCGGGGCGATCCAATTGGCGGAGGCGCCGCCCGAGAGCAGCACCAGGACGAGGTCGTCGGCCGTGGCGGAGGTGGCGAGGTCGATCGCCTTCTGCGCGCCGGCAAGGCCCGCCGCGTCGGGCACTGGGTGGCCGGCCTCGACCATCTCCAGCTGGCGGGTCGGGCGGCCATAGCCGTGGCGGGCGACGCCGATACCGACCAGGCGGGACGGGTCGACGCCGATCTCGTCGAGATAATGCCGCTCAGCAACCTCCAGCATTGACCCGGCGGCCTTGCCGGCGGCGAGCAGAATCAGGCGGCCCTGGGCGGGAGGCGGCGGCAGCGCCGGCGGCAGGCAGGTGGACGGGTGCGCGGCCGCAACGGCGGCGGCAAACAGGCGATCGAGAAAGTTACGCGCCGAAACCTCAGTCATCACCACCCTGCCCGCCCCTGAAGGAGCCCTTCCTGCCGATCCATTGCCCGGCCATTGCTTATTGCGCGCGAACGCGAATCCCGGCCGCGCGACGCGAAACGGGCGTATTCCTATGGCACGGCAGGGCCCACGTCGATATCCTCTTGAACACTTCGCCTCAGCTCACGGGCAATTATGCGCCGCCTTTCGACGGACGATTCCGCAACCACCGCCGCCCCGCCCCCTTTCCCCGCTTTCGAGCGCATTCCGGGAACGCTGGAGGTGGGGCTGATCCTGCTGTGCGACCACGCCTCGAACGCGCTGCCGCCGGCCTATGGCTCGCTCGGCCTGCCCAAGGCCGAGCTGGAACGCCATATCGGCTATGATATCGGCGCCGCCGGCGTTACCCGTATGCTGGCGCACCGTCTCGGCTGCCCCGCCGTGCTCTCGCGCTTTTCGCGCCTGCTGATCGACCCTAATCGCGGCGAGGATGACCCCACCTTGGTGATGCGCCTGTCGGATGGCGCGGTGATCCCGGGAAACCGCCATGCCGACGAAGCGGAAATCGAGCGCCGGCTCGCGCTGTTCCACCGTCCCTATCACGACGCCATCCATGCCGAGATCGAGGCGGCACTGGCGCAGGGCGTGGTGCCGGTGCTGCTCTCCATCCACAGCTTCACGCCGGTGTGGCGCGGGGTCGCCCGCCCCTGGCATGCCGCCGTGCTGTGGGACAGCGACCCGCGCTTCACCCGCGAACTCATCGACGCGCTGGAGGCGCCCGGGGACCTCATCGTCGGCGACAACGAGCCTTATGACGGCGCGCTGCGCGGCGACTGCCTGTTCCGCCACGCCACGCTGCGGGGGCTTGCCAACACGCTGCTGGAAATCCGCCAGGACCTGATTGCCGAGGTCGAGGGCCAGCGCGCCTGGGCCGACAGGCTCGCCGGGCTGCTGCCGGACATCCTCGCCCGGCCGGAATTGCATGAAGCCCGCGCCTATGGCTCGCGGACTGGCCCAGTGCCCCCCATCTGACCGGAAGACCTACCCGGGAGACTTCGATGACCGATCTCGACGACAAGACCCGCACCGAGCTGGAGGCGGCTGCGTTTCGCCGGCTCGTCGCCCATCTGCAGGCGCGCACCGACGTGCAGAACATCGAGCTGATGAACATGGCCGGCTTCTGCCGCAACTGCCTCTCCAACTGGCTGCTTGACGCAGCCAAGGAACGCGCCGTGCCGCTGACCAAGGACGCGAGCCGCGAGGCGGTCTACGGCATGCCCTATGAGGAGTGGAAGGCGCGCCACCAAAGCGAGGCCACCTCTGAGCAGAAGGCGGCCTTCCCCGGCCCAGGCGGCCACTGATACCGCGCTGGCGTGGATTGGCGGTGGATAGCGGGGCTAGCCGGCCCTGAGGCATGGCGGGAGCGCGCCTTTGCCTTGACGACCCGCCCGGCTTGCGCTCCCTATCGCCGCCCGAATTGCCGTCTAGACGCCGGGCCCTGCCCGATGCCCCGGAGACCCCATGTCCGATATTCCCAACGACCAGCCTATGTCCGATGCCGCTGCCGGCTTCGCCAAGGAACAGCTCAAATCCTTCATCGAGCGCATCGAGCGCCTTGAGGAGGAAAAGAAGACCATTGCCGACGACATCAAGGATGTCTTCGCCGAAGCCAAGGGCACCGGCTTCGACACCAAGGCGCTGCGGGAAATCCTGAAAATCCGCAAGCAGGACGCCGACCAGCGCGCCGAGCACGAGGCGATCGTCGACCTCTACATGCAGGCGCTGGGAATGCTCAGCCCGAGCTGACGCCGGCGGAGCTTCCCTTCGATCAACCAACTGACCAGACCGACCGGGCGGCCAATGGCCGCCCGTTCCGTTTGGCGCAACGGGCTCAGAGCTTCTTGAGCGGGGCGGGTCCGGTCATCATCGCCACCACAGGCACCGCCACCACCGCCTCGCCGGAGAATTGCGTGGTCGAGAGGCCCTTGGCGCCGTCGCGGCTGAACTGCGCGGCGACGATGCGGCGCGGCGGCAGCACGAAGGCGGCGAAGCGGCGGAGTTCCGGCAGATGCATGGAGACCTTGCCAGCGACGCTGGGGCCGCTGAACAGGCGGCGGATTTCCGCGACCATGGCTTGCGAATAGGGGCGCGGCTTGCCCGCCTGCGCGGCTTGCGTGGCCGGCGTCCCTGCCGGACGGGCGGCGCGGGCGGTGGCTGCGCCCGCTTCCGGTGCGCGGCCGGGTTGGAGACGCGGCGTGGCGAACACGCTGCCGGCGGCGTCGGCATAGGCCAGCGCCGGGCCTTCGCCATTGGTGCCGCGCACGATCACTTCCGGCAGCCCGCCCATTTCGCTGGGGCGGGTCTGCGGCAGCGGCGTGCCGGAAAGAGCGCTGGCGATCTGCCGGTCATTGGTCGCTTCAGGCGTGCCTGGCAGCGGAATGGCGGCGGCGAGCGCGGCAAGGTTGGCCCTGTCGCTGGACGGCACGGCGGAGGCGACGGGACGCGGCGCCGGCGCGGCGGACGCCACCGCGCCGCGCGGCAGCGGATTGGGCTGGGGCAGCGGCACGGAGCCGAGGGAAGCCACCTCGAACGGCGCGATCTCGGCCGGGGCCGCCGCGATGGCGTGAGCCGAAGCGGCCGGCAGCGCGGGACGGGGCGTCGGGGTGGGAACGGCAGCGGCCAGCGCGACCTGGACGGGCGCGGCCGGTGCAGGTGGGATCGGCGCCGCCGCCGCAACCCGGGCCGGCGCCTCCTCGACAGCCGCAGCCGCCGGTGCGGCCTCTTCCTCGTCGTCGCTGTCCTTGGTGAACAGGCTGGCGAAGATGTTCTTCGGCGGCGCACCGTTCGCCGCCACCCGGCGCTTGGGATCATTGCCGCCGGGAAGCCCGGCGAAGGCGGCGCCGGCGCCGCCCGGCTCGCTGCCGCGTGCCTCGACCTGGGCCAGGGCTGAGGCGTAGCCAGACATCGGTTTGCCGTCGGCCGGCACATGCACGGTCTTGCCGTCCGGGAACACCCGGGCGAGTTCGGGCCGGCTCATGCGCGGCCAGTGACGCACGCCGCCGGTGTCCATGTGCACGAAGGGCGAGCCGGAGGTCGGGTAGAAGCCGACGCCGCCGCGTTGCAGCCGCAGCCCGGCCTCGCGCACCTTCGCCAGCGAGACCCCGGGAATGTAGAAGTCCATCGCCTTGCCCCGGGTGTGCAGGCTGGTCTGGGCGACGCCGCGCGAGCGCGAGCGCAGCATCGCGTTGGTGGCCGGCGAGCGGTAGCCGCCGATCACCTGGATCGGCTGGGTCGCATCCACCTCACGGTAGACCTCCCAGACGATGTCGAACAGCCGGGGGTCCATCTCGATCGATTCCTTGCGCCGCCAGTCCTGCATGAGGACGTTCAGCTGCTTCAGCGCCGCCGGGTCGTAGCGGCCATTGCGCTTGAAGGTGACGGTGGCCTTGGCGCCGGAATGGACGTGATGGAAGGTCAGCGTGCGCGTGTCACCATTGGCCACCGCGTCCTGCAGCAGATCGGCGCCGCACAGAGTGGCAACCGCGGCGATGGCGGCGACCTTGGCGAATTTCGACGAGCGGAGGGCAAGGGTGATGCGCAAGGACGGGGACCCGATATCAACGTTTCCTGAGACGATACGGGCAGGAGCGCCCGGACCGCGCTTGGTGAACATAGTCTTGTCGGGTTTGGTTAAGAGGTCATTACGACCCCGCCCCCACGCCTATTGCCTTTCGGACTAGGAACCCACTGTGGCAAAAGAGTGCCGCGCGGTCAAATTCACCAGCGATTACCGCTCCCAGCCACACTTTATGCTCGACCGTGCCCAGCGTGCCACAGGGCGCTGGTGCGGGGCTGCCTTTCTCGACGTCAGCGCCGCACCGTTTCCGCCCGGCGGTCGGCAAACTGGCGCACACCGCCGATGCCGAGCGCCGATTTGGTGGCCGCGTTGGTGCCGTAGAGGTCCTCGCGCGTCACCAATTGCCCGTTTCCGTCCACGAAGCTGGTGAAATAGACGAGGTGGACGGGGAATTTATCTTTCAACGGCAGTGATTTTTCGTTGCCGCCGAGCAGACGCGACAGCCGCTGCTGGCTCCAGCCCTCGCCCGGCCGGCCAAGCGCAAACAGCGCCTCGGCAAATTCCATCGGCTCGTGAACGCGCACGCACCCATGGCTGAAGGCGCGGCGATCACGGGCAAACAGGGCCCGGCTCGGCGTGTCGTGCAGATAGACCGAGTGCTTGTTGGGAAACATGAACTTCATGCGGCCCAGCGCATTGCGCTCACCCGGCTCCTGCCGGAACGAATAGCCCTGCGTGCCGGCGCGGCGCCAGTCCACCGTGCCGGGATCGATCACCCTGCCATTGCGCACCACGTCGATGCCCTGGCGCACCAGCGCATAGGGGTCTGCCCTCAGCTTGGGCAGCATCTCGTTGCGGATGATGCTCGGCGGCACATGCCAGGACGGGTTGAACACCGCATATTGCATGCTCTCGCTGAGGATCGGCGTCTGCGTCTCCGGCTTGCCGACCACCACCCGCGTCTCGTGAACAGGGCTGCCGTCCACCACGATACGGACCATGAATTCGGGAATATTCACCATCACATAGGCCGGCGCGACCTCGTGCGGCAGCCAGCGCCAGCGTTCCATGTTGGCGATGATGTCGGGAATCGGATCGGCGCCGGCATCGTTCAGCGCCGCCAGCGTGTTGCGACCGACAATGCCGTCGACCGACTGGCCGGCGAGGCGCTGGAAGGCGCGCACCGCGTCCACCAGACGGTCATCATAAAACTCCTCTCCGTTTCGCGCGCCGGCCTCGACGCCGAGACGGGCGCGCAGCAACGGCACGCGCGGGTCGCTCTCGCCCGGGCGCAGCGAGGGCCCGGGAGGAATGGGAGCGTGAGAGACGACCTGCCCCTGCGCCTCCAGCCGCGCCAGTTGTTCCTTCAGCAGCCGGTACTGGTCATATTGCGGGGCAAAGCTGGCAAGGGCGGCGCGCGCCTCCTGCACGTCGCGGGCATCGCCGACACGCGCCAGCGCCGCCGCCGAATCGGGCACGGTGGGGCTCGGGTCGATGTCCTTGGACAGCGTCTTGGGATCGAACCGGCCACTCTGCACGTGGCGCGCATAGAGCAGCGTCGCAGCGGCTAGCCGCATCTCGGTCTCGGCACGCTGCGCCGCGTCGGCACCGGCCGGAAGCGGCGGCACGGTGTAGTCGGCGGGATCAAGCCCTTCCGTTGCGGCGGCGGCGAAGGTGTCGAGCGCGACCTGCCCGAGCGGGGCGAGGCCGCCCTCGTCGGTGAAGGCGGGTTGGAAATTCCGCGCCGCATAATAGGCGGCCAGCGCCTCCCGATCGGCTGACCGGGAGGAAAACCGCCCCAGTTCGCTCCCGACGATGGCGGCAAGACGTGAAGAGAAGGCCGATTCGGCCGCCGGCGCGGCGGGGGCTGTCGCCGCAGGCGCGGGCGCGCCGCCGGTGCCCGTCGCGGTACCGGGCGTGCCCTCGCCAAGGCCGGGCGCGCCGTCGCCCACCATCGGCGCGGAGGGCAGAACCACGGCGCCAGGCTCGGCAGCAATGGATTCGGCGGCAAGAGGCATGGCCGGGCCGTGCAGCGCCAGCGCCGCGCTACGGGCGGGGCTGGGGCGGCGCGGGTCGAGCGCATCGAAGGGCTGGCCGTCATCGGCGATCGCCGGCAGGGCCGCCGCCGCCTCGCCCGAGCGCAGCATTCCCGCCGCGCCGGCGTCGAAAGCGGGCCGATTGTCGCCGGTGCCGTGGCCGGCACGGTCGATAGCGATGGCGCTGCCGGTCGTCGCCGCGCTGCTCTCCTGCGCCGCGACGGAAAGAACGGTGCTGCTGGCTGCCACAATGGCGAAACCCGCCAACGTCAGCAGCCGCGTTGCACCCGCGCTCCGGCAAACCCCGCCGCGCCTCTCGACCTTACCCTTTACGCCGCGACCGGACATCGACTTCTCCGCCTGTTCCCGCCCCGGACAGACCGGTCTCGCCTCTCCCGGCAGGGATTCGGCGACGATCTGACCACAGCCCACAGACGGTTCAACTCACGAACACGGCAGGGGGATCCTCCGGGAATGTCTCGCCGGCCACTTTGCCGGGGCTTGGTAAAGGCCGTGTTAAGCATAACCCGGCCGTCGCCGCCGGGCTCCCGGCAAACTCCGCCCGCCCCGAATGTCATCTTCCCTTGCTCCCGGAGCGGCGATTCCTATAATCCCCGCCTTTCCCTAAAGGTGCGGATAGACAGAATGAGCGACCTGACGGCCGGGATGGCCGCCGACCATCGACCCGTCGCCATCATCATGGGCAGTCAGTCTGACTGGGAAACCATGCGCCACGCTGCCGAGGTGCTGGAGGCGCTCGGCGTTGGCCATGACTGCCGCATCGTCTCGGCCCATCGCACGCCGGACCGCATGGTCGCCTTCGCCAAGGGCGCGCGCGAGGCGGGCACCAAGGTCATCATTGCCGGTGCCGGCGGCGCCGCCCACCTGCCCGGCATGGTCGCCTCGCTCACCTCGCTCCCCGTGTTCGGCGTGCCGGTGGAATCGAAGGCGCTGTCCGGCCTCGACAGCCTCTATTCCATTGTGCAGATGCCGGCCGGCATCCCGGTCGGCACGCTCGCCATCGGCAAGGCCGGCGCCACCAACGCCGCCCTGCTCGCCGCTGCCGTGCTCGCCCTCACCGACGAGGCGCTGGCAGCACGGCTGGACGCCTGGCGTGCGGCGCGCACCGCCGCCGTGACGGAGCGGCCGGAATGAGCTTCCCCTCCCGCATTCTCGCCCCCGGCGACACGATCGGCATTCTCGGCGGCGGGCAGCTGGCCCGCATGATCGCCCTTGCCGCCGCCCCGCTCGGGCTGAAGACGCATATCTACGCCCCCGAGGAAGGCAACCCCGCCTTCGATGTGGCGGGCACCCACACCCGCGCCGCCTATGACGATTTCGGCGCACTGGAGCACTTCGCCAAGGCGGTCGACGTCGTCACCTACGAATTCGAGAACGTGCCGGTCTACACTGCGGAATTCCTGTCCCGCCACGTGCCGGTGCATCCCGGGGCGCGGGCGCTGGGCATCACCCAGGACCGGCTGGACGAGAAGACCTTCGTCTCCCGCCTCGGCATCGAGACCGCGCCCTTCGCCGCCGTGCAGGACGAGGCGGAGCTGGAGGCGGCGCTTGCCGAGATCGGCCGCCCGGCGGTGCTGAAAACCCGGCGCTTCGGCTATGACGGCAAGGGCCAGGTCATCATCCGTGAGGGCGACGATGCCGCCGCCGCCTTCAAGACGGTGGGACGCCACCCCTCGATCCTGGAGGGCTTCGTGCCGTTCGAGCGCGAGGTCTCCGTGGTTGCCGCCCGCACCGAGGACGGCCGCTTCAAGGCCTATGAGGTGACGGAGAACGAGCACCGCCACCACATTCTCTACCGCTCCACCGTCCCGGCGGACGTGACCCCGGCGGTGGATGCGGTGGCCCGCGAGATCGCGCGGCGCATTGGCGAATCGCTCGGCTATGTCGGCGTGTTCGCGGTGGAAATGTTCCTCGTCGTGGTCGACGGCGCGCAGGGAGTGATCGTCAACGAGATCGCCCCTCGTGTGCACAATTCCGGCCACTGGACGCTGGACGGGGCCGTCACCAGTCAGTTCGAGCAGCATGTGCGCGCCATTGCTGGCTGGCCGCTCGGCGCGGTGGAACGGCTCGGCCATGTCGAGATGACCAATCTCATCGGCGACGAGGCCGACGACTGGCAGGCCATTCTGGACGAGCCCGGCGCGCATCTGCACCTCTATGGCAAGGCCGAGGCCCGCCCCGGCCGCAAGATGGGCCATGTGACCCGCATCTTCGAGGAGTGAGGAAGCGGGCGACGCGGGCCACGCCTCTGACAGGAACGCTCTCCCGCTACAGGCGGCATCACGCCATCGTGCGCGGCGCCGTTGAAATTCCGACGCCGCTGCGGGCGTATAGGCGGGGAACTGCCCCGTCACTGACCCCAGCGGACCGCCCATGCCCTTCCTGCGCGAAAATTCCGGCAAGCTCAGTCCCGAGAAGATCGGCGCGCTGCTGGTCGTCCTCCTCCCCCTCGGCCTGCTGCTGGCGCAGGCACTCGGCGGCGGCTTCGCCGCGCCGGACGCTCCTCCCGGCCTTGGTGGGCCCGGGCTCGGTGGGCCGGGACTCGGGGGACCGGGACTCGGGGGATCGGGTTTGGGCGCCCCCGGCCTCGGCGGCCCTCCGCCCGGCGGGGCGCTCGGGGGCGGGGCCTTGGGCGGCGAGGCGGCGCTGGGCGCCCGCCCGCTGATCCAGATCATCCATTTCGTCGGCGACTGGGCGGTGCGCCTGCTGCTGCTCTCGCTCGCGGTCACGCCGGCGCGCCGCTTGTTAAACTGGCCGAAATTGCTGCTCACCCGCCGCACCCTCGGCCTCGGCGCCGCCTTCCTGATCGGCGTGCATTTCGTGGTCTATCTGTTCGACACCGGCAGCCTCGCCACGGCGGCGAGTGAGATCGTGTTGCGCATCTATCTCACCATCGGCTTTGTCGCGCTGCTCGCCTTCGCCGCGCTGTCCGCGACCTCCTGGGACGGCGCCATACGGCGCCTCGGAGGGCCGCGCTGGAACCGGCTGCACCAGCTGGTCTATCCCGCCACCGCGCTCGCTTTGCTGCACTTTTTCATGCAGCAGAAGCTCGACGTGACCCAGCCGGTGCTGATGACCGGCTTGTTCGTCTGGCTCATGGGCTGGCGGGTGATGCAGCATTACGGGCGCGGCACCGGCTTTTTCAACCTCGTCGCGCTGGCTGCCCTTTCGGGGCTTCTCACCGCGCTGATCGAGGCCGGCTGGTACGCCGCCGCCACCGGCATCGATCCGGCGCGGGTGCTGGCGGCCAACCTTTCCTTCGCCTACGCCATCAGCCCGAGCTGGTGGGTGGCGGGGGCCGGACTTGGCGTGGCGCTGCTGAGCGAAGCCGCCCTGTGGCTGCGCCCTCTCCCGACGAGGCGCACCGCGCGGGCGTGAGCGCCGTCAGCCGACCGCACGCTCCAGCCAGGCCACGGCCTGCTCCTTGGGCAGCGCCGTCCAGCCGTCGAGCTGGTGGCGGAACCAGGTGTCCTGCCGCTTGGCATAGTGCCTTGTGTCGAGGATCGCCCCATCCACCGCCGCGTCCAGCGGGATCTCCCCGGCGAGATGGCGGGCGAACCACGGCATGCCGTGCGCCTTGAGTAGCGTGCGATCAGGCGGCAGGCCGCGCGCCAACAAGGCCCGCGCCTCCTCCAGAGCGCCCTGCGCCATCATGGCGTAGAAGCGATCGGCGATGCGCGCGCGCAGGGCCGCCCGGTCGGTGGCGAGGAACAGCCGCACCGCGCTCTCGGCCGCCAGCACCGGCGGCTCGGCCGGCTCCTGCTGCCACCGCGCCAGCGGGCGCCCGGTCGCCTCGAACACTTCCAGCGCCCGCATCAGCCTCTGCGTATCGGACGGCCGCAGCCGCGCCGCCGTTTCCGGATCGACCGCTTGCAGCCGCGCATGCAGGTCCGGCGCGTCGAGCGCCAGGCCGCGCACCCTCTCGCGCACCTCGGCCGGTATTGCCGGGATGGGCGAGAGCCCCTGCGTCAGCGCCTTGAAATAGAGCCCGGTGCCGCCGGTGAAGATAGGCAGCTGCCCCTCGCGCTCGGCCTCGCCCAGCGTGGCCCGCGCCTCCTCCAGCCAGTGCGCGACCGAATAGTCCGCGCGCCCGTCGACATGGCCGTAGAGGCGGTGCGGTGCGCGCGCTTCCTCCTCGACCGTCGGCCGCGCCGAGAGCACCCGGAGGTCGCGATAGACCTGCATGGAATCGGCGTTGATCACGACGCCCCCGAACCGTTCCGCCAAGGCAAGCGCCAGCGCCGACTTGCCGCTCGCGGTCGGTCCTGCAATAAGCACGGCGCGCGGGCGCGCAGCTCTCGCGGTCACGTCCGCCTCGCTTTTCCGGGTTTCCATCCTGCCTTTTTGCCCGACGCCGGCCCGGCGGCAAGGTCCCAGTTGCAGCCATGACGCATTCCGCTTCCCCTGCCCCGCTTTCCCACGTCGCTGTCCTCGTCTCGCACCCGGCGGCCCCGGCGGTGGATGACGCGCTCCTCGCCCGCGCCCGCGCCGCCCTGCCCGCACCCGGCGCGACGCGCTGGCTCAATCCCGGCATCGCGGTGGAAATCGCTCATCACGGTGCGGCCGACGTCGAGGCATTGCGCGCGGCGCTGGCCGGCGCCCCGGTAGATGTGGCGCTGCTCCCGGCGCAAGGGCGACGCAAGAAGCTGTTCCTCGCCGACATGGATTCCACCATGATCGGGCAGGAATGCATCGATGAGCTGGCCGATTATGCCGGCATGAAGACGCATGTCGCCGCCATCACCGAGCGCGCCATGCGCGGCGAGATCGCCTTCGAGCCGGCGCTGCGCGAGCGCGTGGCGCTGCTGAAGGGCCTGCCGCTGGCGGTTGTTGACACGGTGATCGCCGAGCGCATCCGCCTCACCCCGGGCGGCACGACGCTGGTGCGGACGATGAAGGCGCACGGCACCCACACGCTGCTGGTCTCCGGTGGCTTCACCCTGTTCACCGCGCGCGTGGCTGACATGATCGGCTTCGACGCCCACCGCGCCAATGTGCTGGTCGCCGATGGCGAGAGCTTCGCCGGGCTTGTGGAGGAGCCGATCCTCGGCCGCGAGGCCAAGCTCGCCTCGCTGGTCGAGTTGCGCACCCGCCTCGATCTCGCCCCTGCCGAAACGCTCGCGGTTGGCGATGGCGCCAATGATCTCGCGATGATCGGCGCGGCCGGCCTCGGCGTCGCCTACCATGCCAAGCCGGCGGTCGCGGCGGCGGCACAGGTGCGGATCGACCATGGCGACCTCACCGCCCTGCTCTATCTCCAGGGCTATGCCGCCGACGAGTTCGTCGACGGCTGAGCTGGGCTCACGGC